>Ga0182024_10000265_pt1 | contig 130932 bp, 131 predicted proteins | sample P32metaG_FD_120480 | JGI IMG/M metagenome (GOLD analysis project Ga0182024, IMG submission 120480) | Permafrost microbial communities from Stordalen Mire, Sweden - P3-2 metaG (Illumina Assembly) | ecosystem: Environmental > Terrestrial > Soil > Wetlands > Permafrost | place: Sweden: Stordalen... | reverse complement strand
CGGGAGTGGTGGCGGATCCCGGCATGGCCCCCTACGCCGCCGCCAAACATGGCGTGGTCGGGCTCACCGAGGCAGCAGCGCTGGACTACGCGCAGCGGCAGATTCGTGTCAATGCCATCGCTCCCGGCCTGATCGCCACGCCGATGACCGAGCGTTGGCTGGACGATCCAGAAATCAACGCCGCGCTGATGGCAAACAGTCCCATCGGCCGTCCGGCTCAACCCGACGAGATCGCCGGCATGGTGCTCTTCCTCTGCTCTCCGGCGGCTTCGTTCGCCACAGGGCAAGTTCATCTGATCGACGGCGGTCAGACCGCGCACTCCAGCGCCGGCGGAGGGCGCGCTGAAGCGTACCGCGCCGATGTCACCGTCGTCGCGCCTGCGCCGGCGCCGAGGTCTGATCGAGCTCTCAGACGCTACGGCCTCCGACGCGTCGATGACCTGCCCTTCGCCTGGCTGCAGGGCCGCGGGATCCGCGAGTAAGACGCCTTCAATCCGGTCGGCCAGCCGGCGGCGTCTAGAGCTGCGGGCGGTCGACAGTGCTGAGTTTGTAAACCCAGAAGCGATCCGACCGCTCAGCCGGCGGCAGCAAATCCGGGCTGCTCAGGACCGCTCGGGATCATGACCTCGGCCTCGCCGCTGCGAATCGCGTACGCGATCGCCCGGGCGACGTATTGCGCGGTGTGAACCGTCAGGGCCGTGTTGCTCAGTCGCTCGCCGGCCGCTAGCCGGTCGTGGAACTCGGTCTCGGTCGCGGTCGGGTAAACGGTGGAGACAACGATCCCGTCGTCGGCGAACTCGGCGCGGGCGACCGCCGAGAGCATGTTCACCGCGGATTTTGTCGCCGAGTAGGCACCGAGCCCTGGAAGCACGGTCCGCGAAGTCGCAGAGCTGACGTTGACGATCGCGCCGCCGCGCTGGGCGCGCATCACGGGGAGCACCGCTTGCATGGCGAGAAGTGGCGCGTAGACATTGAGTTCGGTGATGGCGATCAGGTCCGCCAAGCGGACCTGATCGAGCGGGACGTGCAAGCCCTGGCCGGCGTTGTTGACGAGCACATCGACGCGCCCGAAGGCGTCGACGGTCTCCGCGACGGCCCGCTTGATCTGCGCGGCGTCGCGAAGGTCCGCCGGGACGGCGAGCTCAGCGGCGAGCGCGCAGCTGCTCGCCTCGGCGAGCGACCAGCGCCAGACGTGCCCCGCTATCGGCGAGCAGCCGCGCCGCGGCCTCGCCAATGCTGGCCGACGCCCCCGTGATCAAGATAACCCGCGCGTCCATCTCCATCCGCCGCGTTTACCTGTCTCTCCCGGGGTGCGAATGGCATCCGAAGCGGCGCCAGCCCGGCAATCCGCGTCCGGCAGCCCAAGGATGACGTACGAACGTTGGCCTCGTGACGACAGCATAAATTGGGGCAGGAGTCGGAGGACTCCTCAGGCCTGGAGTGCCTCGACCAACGCGGTGGCTTCGTGGCTTGGCGCCCACTTGAACCGCGGCAGGACAGGGCCCTCAGGCGATCGGGGAGACGATGTATGCCGCGTCGGCGAGCGCCCAACCCCCGGTTCGGCGTCGTCGCCGGGCTTCAGCGACACCTCACGCGGAGAACGGGGGCCGACGCACAGCTGTTCGGTACAGGACCGGCGGCGAGCTCGCACGCCGTGCATACCGTCGACGCAGGGCATACACGACAGGGCACAAGGCGCGAACGGATCCCGCCCGATCGTCGCTGGGCACACCCAGACCGTCCGGTAAAGCCGTACAATGATGTACGGTGAACCCGTTCAAGTATCAAGGGCCGGTTGAGCCTCAGGCGCTCATCGATCGACGGCTCGAGCTCGACGCGCTCCAGCGCGCGGCCGCCGATCGCGTGGCGATCCGACTCGCGGCCCCTCGGCGGTTTGGCAAGACCAGTCTTCTCGACGCCCACATCGCCTCGATGCGAACCGTCGGACACCGAGCGGTGCGGATCGATTTGTCGAAGGTCGCAAACGTCGGGGACGTGGCCGCACGCGTGGCGGAGAGCTTCGGCGTGCTCCCGACCGATCCACGCAGGAGCGTTCGGCGCTGGGCAGCGCGGCTCGGGGTGACGGCCAAGCTCGCCGGCGTGCAACTCTCGATCGCTCCGAGTGCTGCGCGGCCGGGGGCCGATGAGGCACGCGCGGCACTGCTCGAACTTCTCGACGTCCCGCTCAGCCTCCACGAGGCCGACGGCGGGGTCACGATCGTGTGTCTGGATGAGTTTCAGGACCTGCTCGTTGCCGACGACGCGCTCGACGGTCTCTTTCGTTCGGTGATCCAACACCACACGGCAGCGGCTGCCTACGTCTTCGCCGGCAGTCAACCCTCGCTGATGCGTGCCCTGTTCTCTGCGCGCGAACGACCGTTCTACGACCAGGCGAGACCGCTGGAACTACCGCCCCTCCCGGTTGGCGAGGCGGCTCGCGACATCGAGGTCCTGCTGAGAGTCGACGGTCTGGATGCCGGCAGCGCGGTCGACGAGCTGCTGGCGTTCACCGGCGGACACCCGCAACGCACCGTCCTTCTCGCCCACCACCTCTACAACCTGCTCGACCAGTTCGATCAACCCGAGGACCTCGCGACAGCCGCCATCGACCTCGCGCTCACCGAAACCCGCGATGCCCACCAGGCTGTCTGGGATGGGCTCGGCCGAGTCGAGCGAATCGTGCTGCTCGCGCTCGCCGACGGCCAAGCACCCACCGGCAGCCGGGTCGCCGATGAACACCGAATCGCTCGCAGCACATTGCAAGATGCACTCGAACGCCTGCTCGCCGACGAGCGCAACGTCCGACGCGACGACCGGGATCGGCCATTCGTGCTCGACCCCCTCTTCGGCGAGTGGCTCAGACGCCGCTGAGCGACCTTTCTGCGCCACGAGCGCCGGCGACTCGCCGCGGCGTGACAACACCCGTGACAACATCCACCCCTTCAATCGCGTCCAATACGTCCAGAAAACCCCGACGATTTGCGCGACCTGGACGCTGCTCAGAGCATCCACACGACTCGAACGTGGTTGAGGGCCTTGTGGACTGACTAGTCGGTGGAGGTTCGAGTCCTGTCGGGCGCACTGGAAAAGCCCGGCTGGTCGGGGGTTTTTCCTTGAGGCCGCGCGCGCGTCGTGTTCGACCGCTCAACCGGACCTCCGCCACGAGCTGAACGGGCGAATCGCGCCGGCCTGCTTTAGATGACGCCGAACAGGACGAGCGCGCCGATGATCACCAGCACCGTCGCGGTGATCGAATTGCCCCACCGCTCAAGCCACTCGCCCTGCAGCTGGTATCCACCGACCACGGCGAGCACGGTCAACGTGATGATCGTTCCGATCGTCGCCGCCGCGAACAACACGACCGAGGTGACCGCCGTCGCGACCCCCGCGGCGGCGGCAGCCAGAAACACCGGGAGGATCGTCAAATCAGGTGACGCCGCAGCACCGAACGGAATCATCACCGCGCCGGCCCGCCGCCATCCACGGGCCGACGCCGCGACGCCGCGCTCGTGGGCGTGATGCCCATGCGTGTCCTGTTCGAGCGGGTGGCCGTGCGAGCCGCTCGTCCCACCGTGCTGGTCATGGTCGGGACGGTGTGCTTCGTGTTCGTCGTCGTGGTGGTCGTGGCTGTGGTCGCCGGGGGCGTGTGTATGACCGCCCGGGCCGTGGTGATGACCCCAACCGAGCAGCTCCACCGCGATGAACCCGACGCCGGTGAGCAGCAGCAACCCACCGACGATCGTGTCCTGCGCCGACTGGACGCTGGAGCGGAACTGCAAGCCGACCGCGATGACCACCGCACCGAGCACGATCGACACCAGCACGTGCGCCACACCGGCCAAGCCCGACAACCGCGCGACCTTCGACAACGGATATCGCCGCGTCCGGCCGAGAACCGCCAGCGGCACCCAGTGATCGGGCAGGATCGCGTGCCCCAACCCCACCCCAACGGAGGCGGCGAGGATGGCCACCGTCGGCCTCACGCCACCACCGCCCGCCCCGCGGGACGCGCCGCGAGCCCGAGCCGAAGATGCTCGGTATGCGAAATCGCCTCCGTCAACAACGCCTGCACGTGATCGTCATGAAGGCCATAGACCACTTGGCGTCCCTCTCGCTCACCGACTACCAGCCCGAGATGTCGCAGCACCCGCAACTGCTGCGAGACCGCCGACTGCTCCATCTCAACATCCCGCGCCAACTCGCCGACCGAGCAGCTCGCCACCGCCAGCCGGCTCAGGATCCGCACCCGACTCGGCGCCGCCAACGCCTGCATCGTCTCGGCCACCAACCCAGCTGTACTCGCGGACAGAAAGCTCAGCTCCGGCTCAACCCCATGACTCATGACTACATCATTGTATGAACACTCAAGCAGATGTCAAGCGACGCTCTCGTCCCCCCAACAACAAGACCCCTACATGACAGGTGGTGTCCGTCTTGAGCATCCCTGTGGGTCGTTGACCGCGGTCACCGGGGTTCTGACCGGGTCGCCGGTAAGCTGCTGGTTGAGTCGATTCGCCCTAGCCGGCGCAGGGAATCCGGTCACAGTCCGGAGCTGACGCGCAGCGGTAGGGATGCGGAGATGGCCATGACGCCACTGGGCCCGTGCGGGTTTGGGAAGGCGGCCTAGCTCCAACGCATCCGAGCCCGAAGACCTGTCGACTCTCCGCCGGAGATTCCGGCCGAAAACCGACAATACGGCTTCGCGTTTGAGCCGCCGGCAAAGGAGAGCACTTGTGAGCTCGCTATTGGAGCGTCTGCCCCCGCTGGCAACCACGGGCGTCGGGAGCCTGCCGTTCACCCACCCCGCTGACGCCGCCGTCCATGTCCTGCGGGAATACGAGCTGCCGTTCTGCCCGCAGCTGCCGCGCGCGTACGGTGACATGGTCGCGGAGTGGCTGGGCGCCGATCCCGGGCGGTGCGGTTGGTCGCCTGACCGCGACCGCCAGCTGCCCGCGGCGTGGGACCCATTCATCGTGGAACTGACTCATCAGCCCCCCGCTCATCGGCTGGTCAAGCTCCAGGTCACCGGCCCCATCACGCTCGCGATGGCGCTCGAGCCCGCGGCCGAAGGTGATGACCTCTGCAGCCTGGCCAGGGAGATCTCGACGTGGTTGGCAGCGACTGTGGCCAAGCAGGCCGCCGAGCTCGCGGAGCTTGGGTTTGACGCGATCCTGGTCATCGACGAGCCCGGCATCGCAGCGGCCGGGTTGCGTCCTACCGAGACCGCCGTGTGGGATCCCTTGCGCTCGTCTGTCCGAACGTGGGGTTTGCATATCTGCGGTCACGTACCCTGGGAGCTCATCGACGAGGCCGAGCCAGACCTCGTGTCGTTTGACCTGGCGCGCTACGGAATGAACCCGTCGGCGCGTCGAACGCTCGCGAGATTGATCTTCCGTGGCGGGCGCGTCATCTGGGGAGTGTTTGACCCCGTCGCCCCGCAGCCGGTGGGGGTGGCGACGCGACAGATCGCTTGGGCGTGCGCCTCGCTCGGCGCCGTGAATCCGGAGAGCCGCGTTCTGGCGGCCAGCTTGGTGTCCGGCGGCTGCGGCACTGGTCTCGCTTCCATCGACGATGAGTTGGCGGTGGCCGCGAGCATCCACGCCGCGGCGGCTCTCATGCGTGCAGGCGGGACCCATCATGGGGTCGCGCCAGTGGGTCTGAGCCGCGCGCCGGATCTCACGAGCGCCGCCCCTAAGCGGACGCCCATGGCACACCCTGCGAGGGCGGGCGCATGAACGCCGAGAGGCCAGAGGTGCCTGGGCTGCGAAGTGGCGAGTCGTTCGACACCGACGATGTCGACCCTGGGATCAGGGTTGCCTCACCGTGCGTGGGTGTCTGCGTGATCAACGACGACACCGGCCGGTGCGCGGGATGCCATCGAACGTTGGACGAGGTCGCGGCCTGGAGCAGCTATTCCGAAGCGCAGCGCCGCCCCGCTGGGCACGGGAGTAACTCATCAGCGTTACCACTCCGACCGACCACGCCCCCCGCCGTCCGCTCGTGTCTCGCGTCCGTAGACGAACCCGATTGAGTACGCCCGGCGACGTGCTTCCCGGCGCGCGAACCCCGAGCCGTCGCCCGCTCGGCCGACCTTCCGCCACCGAACGCGTAGGCTCCCAAGACGAGCAACGATGACGCAGGCACAGCCCGAGCAGAGTGCGAGCGACGACCGAGATGAGACCCCGGACGAGGCGCTCGACCGCAACACGATCGAGCTGCTCAATGAGCTGCGTGTCGCCGGCACCGGGATTCAGGTTATGTTCGCCTTCTTGCTCGTCGTGCCGTTCAACGTCGGCTGGTCGAAGACGACCTCGTTCGAGCGGACGGTGTACTTCGTCACGCTGGCGCTCGTCGCGGTCGCCACATTTCTGCTGATGGCGCCGCCAGTCCACCATCGGCTGCTCTTCCGCCACCACGAGAGGCGCTACCTGATCATCGTCGCGAACAGGCTGGCGATCGCGGGCTTGGCGTTTCTCGCGCTCGGCTTCACCGGGATCCTCGTGCTGCTCTCGGACTACGCGGTCGGCGGCATCGCCCCGATCATCGCCGGCGGGCTGACGTTCGCGATCACGGGTGGCCTGTGGTTCGGGCTACCACTCGTGCGCCGCCGCCGCGAACGTAGCCAGTCTCGATCAGCAACGACGTAACAGGGGCCCTGCTCCGGCCCCGAGCCGCCATGTCCCTGGTGACCGTCGGCCCCATCAGACGGGCGGCGCCGGATGCTGCCGCTCGTGAAACAGCCGCCACAGGACCGCCGGAGCAGGCACGCCCGCGTGTGCTTCAGTCTCGACGCCGCCCGCTCGGGCTCGCGATCCTCGGCTTCTCTTCCTCGCTGCGCAGCATCGCGGCGAACCGCTTGGCAAACGTATGGACGTCGCCGGGCCAGCGGGCCGAGAGGTAGCTGCCATCCTGCACCACAAAGGCGGGGCGCTCGTCTTCAAGCGTGTCGCGGTAGCGCCCGCTGGTCTTCCTCGCCGCGTTGGGGTCATCGGGCGAGACGTCTTGGAAGTCGTCGCTCCAGGCCAGCGCACGGCGGACCTCGGCTTGGACGGACATATAGCCCGCTGGCTGTCCGGGCTGCTCTTTGTAGGTGCGGTAGTAGTCGGGATCCCAGAAGCGAGTGATCCGCGCGACGTGCCACGCCCGCCGCTCCAGCGACCATGTCAGGCTGGTCGTCTTGCGCCCATAGAGCACCGATCGCCCGGTAGCAGGATCGGTGCTGCGCGCCGCCAGCAGCACGCCGTGGCAGATCGCGGCGACCGGCATCCTCCGTCCGAACGCCTCCACGACCGTACCCTGCAGCAGCTCGCTCTCGAGGTAACGGCGCATGCCTCGTGCGCGGTGGCCCCCAGGGAGCAGGACGCCGTCGACGGCTGCGAGATCGATCTCATCCCAGCGGATCGGGGCGCGGAACTCCGCCCCGTCCTCCATCTGCGCGTAGGCCGCGCGCGCGTCCTGGTCAGCCCGCAGAAACTGGCCGATGACCACCATGCGTCGGAGTCCCGGTACAAGCCCCCAGGGATCTAGGCCCTCACCGCTGAGCATCACCTCGTCCCCCCGAGCCATTTGGCCGTTCGGGGTAGCGAACACAACGTTGTGCCCCCCCTGGGTGAGCACCTGCCAGCTCACGGCCACCTCGCTCGGATCGAAGTCGACCGACGGAGTTGGGATCAAGATGCTGGCCAAGCTCGTCTCCTGGACATGGTACGTCGAGTCGCGTACCGGCCTCGGTGGGCATCGTGGTGCGCATTAGCATGGTGCTGTGCGTGAGCTTCAGGCTGGGCTTTGGCACTGGCAGGCGCCGCACCCGCAGTGGACGCCTGGCCACCGGTGGCCGCAGGAGGTGTCGTCGTATGCGATCGACGACGGCGAGCGCTTGCTGCTCTTTGACCCGCTCGCGGTGCCCGTCGCGCTGCTCACGCTCGCGCGGGAACGTGAGCCGGTGATCGTTCTCACCGCGCCGTGGCACGAGCGCGACACCCAAGCGCTGCCGAGCGACTCGAGGCCGCGGTTTTGGCGCCGGCGCCTGACACCGCGCAGGACCTGATCGACAGCTCCCATTCGGGATCGAGGCGTACGCAGGCCGCGAGCACAATGACCTCATCCTGTGGATCGAGAGTGTCCGCGCGGTCGTCGCGGGCGACTCGCTCGCCGACTTTGGAACGGGCCTCGCGCTAAACGAGTGGTTGCGCGGGGGCGTCACCCGCGAGCAGGTCCTCGAGCAACTGCGGCCGCTGCTCAAGCTGCCGGTCGAGTTCGTGCTCCCTGCGCACGGAGCACCGACAGATCGAGTTGCGCTCGAGCGCGCGCTCTCCTGACGGCTGACGTCCATCCCAATCGACCCGGTCAGCGTTTACTCGCGTGCTCGCATTCGTGGCATGCAAGCGCCCGGGGTGACAGGCGAGCGGCTCCCACCGAGCGCCCGCCGTGCGACTTCTCGCGCGGCGGTTGCGTTCTCAGGCGGTCCAGCCAGCATCGATCTCGTCAGGGAAGGCTGTCATCCAGTAGTCGGGCAGGACATTCTTCAGCGGCTTCCAAACGACACTGGCCGCATCGTCGAGAGCGGCCACAGCCACCAGCACGTCAGGGCCATAGACGGCGAGGCGCTCTCGACACACCCCGCACGGGCTGAGGACCACCGTCTGACCGCCCGGCTGTCGATGCAGACACACCGATGCGCGTACACGTCTGCCCAGGCGAAACGCGGCGCAGTATGGCTCGGTCTCGTGGCACACCGCCACCGAAGGATTAATCGCGTCGGGGGCGGTGCCGGTCAGGATTGTGCCGTCGTCGAGCAGCATCGCCGCCGCCCCGTGGTGATCGTCGTCAGGGAACCGGTCCTCGATCAACGACCTGCACGCGGCGACCGTCGCGGATAGATCAGCTTCTTTCACAGAGGCGATCTTATGCCGGGATGCCATGGCGTGGACTACGTGACAGCGTTCTCGGCGGTCGGCTTACCCTGCGCTTCTGGTCTGTCGCCGAGGCGGCCACGAACTCGGCGCTTCCGCTTCAGCTGCCGGCCGACCCGGAGCAGAAGTGGTGCGAATGCGTCGGGCTGCTCGGCCAAGCTGTCGCGCAATCGGCTCACGCCGTCCAAGAGGCGAGCGCCGGCGCCGCTCAGCGATAGCTCGAGCCTCGTCAACCAGAGTGCCGTGATGTCGCCGCACCGGCCACGAGACACGGACTTCCGCTTCGACCAGGCGGCGCACCGGAGGGGTAGCTGAGCTCAGGCCTGCCGCGACCTCGACGTGGCCGTCCTTTGTGAATTCGGAAGTGATCGACTGGCGTGCCTCTGAGGCCCGGCTGAACTGTTGGTGGCCGATGCTGCGCATCAGTGCGACAGCCTCGGCCTCGCGAACGGCCTCGTGAAAGAATCGTTCGATGTCCAAGATGAACATTGAGAATCCTGAGTTCCTGTACGACTCAGAGGATCCAGAAGGCTTTAGAGCCGGCATGTTGCGCTTCGGCCCTCAGGTCGGGGCCGCGCGCACCGGCACGAGTGTGTACGAGCTTCCGCCTGGACAGGCGATCTGTCCGTATCACTACGAGTACGGTGAGGAGGAATGGGTGCTTGTCCTCGTCGGTCGTCCCACTCTGCGGACGCCCGATGGCCTCGAGGAGCTCGCTCCATGGGATGCTGTCTGCTTCCCTGAGGGTCCAACCGGCGCCCACGGGCTGCGCAACAACACCGACGACACCGTACGGGTACTGATGTACTCGACCGTGAGTCCAACGGCGGTCTCGGTCTATCCGGATTCAGACAAGGTCGGCATCTGGGTAGAGAACGCCGAGGACAAGCTCATCCTTCCTCGCTCTAGCGCGACCGACTACTTCAGCGGAGAAGCCTGATCATCACGCCGATCGGCCACCCGGTTTGACCACCGCAGACGGTTTCGCTGACGGCTTGTCGCGGAGCGCGGGTTCGGTCACCTCGGGGACTGGGCCCGAATGCGACTCGCTGGATCATGGGTCGGTCGGATGCGATCGCGAGAGCCCCGCGATGAGCAGCCGGACCATCCGACGCGCGTCGTAGCGCGTATCGCCACCGACCCCGATGCATAGGTTGCCGACGCCGCGCAGGAGCTCGAGGGCATCCAAGCCGGGGTGGATCTCGCCGGCGGCCGCCGCGGCGTCGAGGAGCTCGGCGCACACGGGCACGAGGCGGTCGAGAAAGTAGGCGTGCAGCGTTTCGAAGCTCGCGTTATCGGAGCGCAACGCCGCCGCGAGTCCGTGCTTGGTGATCAAGAAGTCAACGAAGAGATCGGTCCATCGCGCCAGCGCGGCGTACGTGTGCTGCTGCTGGCGAGCAGGGCTGGTCCGGCCTCGGCGCAGGCCTCGACCTGATGGCGGTAGACGGCGATGATCAGGTCTGCGCGCGTTGGGAAGTGGCGGTAGATCGTGCCCAAACCGACGCCGGCCCTGGGCGCGATCGACTTCGACGGTACCTACATCCATCTGGCCGGAGCGTTCTGCAACCCCAAACCCGTCCAGCAGCCTCTCCCGCCGATCATCGTCGGCGGACGCACCCCCGCGACGCTGCGCGTGGTCGCCGAGCACGCCGACCTGTGGAACATCCCCGGCGGCGACATCGATGACTGCGTCCGTCGAAGCGCTCTCCTGGACCGGTTCTGCGCCGAGATCGGTCGCGACCCCGCCTCGATCACCCGCTCGATCCATTTGCGGGTCTCCTACGACCACGCCACCACGACCCGGGACTCGATCGCGGAAGCCGTCGACGCCGGCTTCGGGCACATCATCCTGGGATTGCCCGCTGCGTACCCCGAAAACGTCGCAGGCTGGGTCACCAGCGAGCTCATCACCGAGTCGACCTGAGCGCTCTGACCCCGGCACGCGAGCGTCGCAGGCTTTTCAGGCAGCGATCTCCATGTGGCTCGTCCATGTCGCGTACATCGCGGCGTAGCGGCCGCCTTGCCCGACCAGCTCGTCGTGCGAGCCGACTTCCGCAACCCGGCCGTCGTCGATCACGACGATCCTGTCGGCCTTCATCGCGGTCGTCAGCCGGTGGGCGATGAGGACCGCAGTCCGTCGGGCCAGGAGCACGTCGAGCGCCGCCTCGATCTTCGCCTCCGACAGGAGGTCGAGGTTGGAGGTGGCTTCGTCGAGCACCAGAACCCGCGGGCGCGCCATGAACGCGCGGGCGAGCGCGATCAGCTGCCGCTCGCCGGAGGAGAGCGACTGACCCCGCTCGTGGACGACCGTGTCGAGCCCGTCCGGCATCCGCTCGACGACGTCGACGAGACCGACCGCCCGCACCGCCTCCCACACCTCCCCGTCGGTGGCCTCCGGGCAGGCGAAGGCGATGTTGTAGCGCAGCGAGCCGGCGAACAGGAACGGCTCCTGCGGGACCACGCCCAGCTGCCGTCGCAGCGAGCCGAGCTTCACCTCGCGCAGATCGTGGCCGTCGATCAGCACGCGCCCCGCGGTCGGGTCGTAGAAGCGCACGATCAGCTTCGCCAGCGTCGACTTACCCGCCCCGGTCTGACCCACGAACGCGACGGTCTCGCCGGCCGCGATCCGCAGGTCAATATCGCACACGACCGGAGTAGCGGGGTCGTAGCCGAAGGTGACGTGGTCGAAGACGATCTCGCCTTCGATCGGAGGCAGCTCGGTCGCGCCAGCGGCTTCGGGCGTCGAGGGGTCGACAGAGAACAGCGTCCGCAGCTTGACCACGGCGGCCTGGCCCTGCTGGAAGGTGTTGTACTGCTGGACGAGCAGCTGAATCGGTGCGAAGAACCGATTGAGGTAGAGGAAGAAGGCGACGAGGGCGCCGATCGACAGCTGGTGCTCGACGACCATGTGTCCCCCGATCGCCAGCAGCGCCGCCTGCCCGAGGTACCCGAGCATCGTCGTGCCGGGACCGTAGATCGCGTTGATCTGCGCGGTGTAGTTGTTCGCCTCTCGGTACTCACCGACGACGTTTCGGTGCGCGACGATGTTCCACTTCTGGCGGTTGTAGGCGGCGACCGTGCGCACCCCGTGCAGGCTCTCCGACAGGTCGCCGAGGACGTTGGCGATGCCGTCGCGGACGCGGTCATATCCCCGCGCCGAGGCCGAGCGGAACCAGATCGAGGCGGCCGTCAGCAACGGCACGACGAGCGCGATCGTGATCAGTGCCAGCTCGACGTTGAGCGTGAACAGGACGGCGGTGATCACGACCATCGTCAGCGCTTGGACCACGAGCTGGGCCAGGCCGTCTTGGAGCAGCTGCTGCAGCTGCTCAATATCGCTCGTCATCCGGGTCATGATCACCCCGGCCTTCTCGTCGGTGTAGAAGTCCAGTCCGAGTCGCTGGAGGTGGGTGAAGACGCGGACCCGGAGGTCGTTCATCACGCGCGCGGCCAGCCGGCCGGTGACCCGCACCTGGGAGCGTTGCGCGGTCGCGGTGATCGCGACCATGGCCAGGAAGATCAGGCTGACGCCGAGGATCACCGCGACGCTGTGGTGATGGGGCAGCATCCCGTGGTTGATCCCGTACTCGATCAGCGTGGGCCCCGCCTGGTTGGTGACGCTGACGATCGTGACGAGCAGGAGCGCGAGCACGCCGAGCTGCCAGTGACGGAAGATCAGTGCCCTCAGGGTGAGGTGTCGGCCACTGTCGTCGTCGCTGCTGTAGGTGAAGCGCGCGGCCGGCTTGCCGTGGTCGGGCTCCTCGGCGAGCAGCTTGTCGACGCCTTGCTGGAGCTCCGAGGGGATTCCCGCGAACGGAAGTCCGCCGCCGGGTGCCGCGGCGCTCCGCGATCCGCCGGCCGGGCCGAACATCGGTGCCCCGCCGCCGGGTCCGGTACCGCCGAAGCTCATCGCCGGCCTCCTGGCCCGCGGTCGGCTCCACCGTCGCTCTCGGTGTCGAGGCGCGGCGCGCGATCGGCGCCCTCGGCCTGGGCGAGCACCTCGACGTACAGCGGCACCGTCTCCATCAGCTCGCCGTGGGTGCCGTCGGCCACGATCTTTCCCCCGTCGAGCAGCACCACCCGGTCGGCGAGACCGATGGTCGAGAGGCGGTGGGCCACGATCAGCGTCGTGCGTCCCTCCATGAGGATCTTCAGCCCCTCGTGGATCTCCTGCTCGACCTGGACGTCGACCGCGCTGGTGGCGTCGTCGAGCACGAGGATCGGCGGGTTGACCAGCAGCGTGCGGGCGATCGCCACCCGCTGGCGCTGGCCGCCGGACAGCGTGTAGCCGCGCTCGCCGACGACGGTGTCGTACCCCCGCGCCAGCGCCTCGATGAACGCGTCGGCGCCGGCGGCGCGGGCCGCCGCCCGCACCTCCTCGAGCGAGGCCTCCGGGCGCCCGTAGGCGATGTTGTCGCGGATCGAGATCGAGAACAGGAACGGCTCGTCGAGCACAACCCCGATCTTGGAGCGCAGGCTGTCGAGCGTCAGGTCGCGCACGTCGTGGCCGTCGACCCTGATCGCGCCGCCGGTGACGTCGTAGAAGCGCGGCAGCAGTCGCGAGACCGTTGTCTTGCCGCTCGCCGTGCGGCCGACCATCGCGACCGTCTCGCCCGGGCGGAGATGGAGACTGAAGTCGTCGAGGACCGGCGGCCCGTCCCCGTAGGCGAACCGCACGCCATCGAAACGCACGTCGCCGTCGGCGTCGACGAGGTCGATCGCATCGGGCGCGTCGACGACTGTCGGCTCCTCGTCGAGCACCTCGTAGATCCGCTTGGCCGATGCCGAGGCGCGCTGGCCGAGCATCACCAGCATCCCGAGCAGCTGAAACGGCGCCTGGAGCATCACGATGTAGGCGCTGAAGGCCAGGATCGCGCCAACCCCGAGGTGACCGTGGATCACGAGCAGCCCGCCCACCAGGAGGGTCAGCGCGAGCCCGAGCTGGGGGAGGTTCTGCACGAGCGGGGTGAACCGCGCCCGCAGGTCGGCGTCGCGGATGTAGGACCACTTGAGGCGGCCGGCCGCGTCGGCGAGCGTGGACAGCTCGCGCTGCTCGGCCACGAACGACTTGACTACGCGGACCCCGTTGATGTTCTCGTCGACGATCGTCGCCACCTCGGCCAGGCGCGACTGGATCAACCATGAGACCGGGAACATCGACTTGCGCATGCGCACGCTCAGCACGAACACGAACGGAATCGTCGACATCGCCACGAACGCCAACGGCACGTCGATCGACAGCATGTATCCGAACGCGACGACCGCGATCGCGCACTGGACGAGGATCGAGGGCCCAAACGTGAGGTACATCTGGACCGAGCGGATGTCCGAGTTGGCGCGCGAGATGAGCTGGCCGGACTGGACGCGGTCGTAGAACCCGAACGACATCCGCGTCAGATGGACGTAGAGCATGTTGCGCAGGTCGAATTCCATCGCGTAGGCGGTCCGCATCAACAGCAGGCGTGACACGTAGGCCGAGATCCCCGCGGCCACCGCCAGCGCGAGCACGATCCAGGTGTAGTGCGAGAGCGGCACGGTGTGGCGCTGGAGCGAGTTGGTCACGGCCTGGTTGAGCAGGTTGGGGATCTGCACCTGGAGCAGCAGCGCGACGAACGACAGGATCAGCGCGGAGAACAGCGTGCGCTTGTGCGAGAGCACGATCGGCATCGCCCGTCCAAGCCACGACTTGCTGCGGTCCGGGTCGATCCAGGCCCGGGGTGCCAGGTAGCGCGACTCGATCGCGCTCGGGACGAAGCCCGCGCGGGGCGGGCCGACGGCCGCACCCGAGGGGCGCTGCTGCGAGGCGATGCTCACCCGGCGCTCTCCGCCATCCGGTCGGCATGGCGAGCCGTCCGGTACGCATCGAGCGCGGCGCGCCACGGCCCGAGGCCGGCGAACGGTTCATCGGTTCCGGCCTCGGCGTGGCCGGCGATCTCGGTCAGCCGGCGCTCGACCTCGGCGTCGGCCCGCGCCAGCACCCGGAGTCCGTCGTCGGTCAGCCCGAGGTCGATGCGCCGGCGATCGGTCTCGTGGGGATCACGCCGGACGAGGCCCCGCGCCACGAGACCGTCGATCACCCCGGTCACGCTCGGTCGGCTGACCGCCAGCTTGTCGGCTAACGCCGACGCGGCCTCCCGGCCGTCGCCGAGGATTCCGAGGACGCGATATTGGGAAAGCGTCAGCTCGACGGTGGCCGCTGCCAGCTCGACCTGGCGAGCCAGGCGCGCCACCACCCGACCGGGGTGCTCCGATAATTCGGCTGCCATACCATTAGGCTAGCGAACTACTTACCGAACGGATCACGACCCCGCCGGGCCGCCACTTACGTCGCGTCAGCCGGGTCGGGTTTCGGGCTCACGTGCTGGAAGCCGAAGCGGCCTTTGATGCACAGGTTGCCGCGCGTGATGTCGTGATCGTCGGGCGAGCTCACCTTGACGATCTGGTTGTCCTGCACGTGCAGCGTGAGATTGCAGCCCACACCGCAGTAGGGGCAGATCGTGTCGGCGAGGGTCTGGCGGGACTCGTCCCAGGCCGCGGCCTCGCGGAGCTCGTGCTCGGAGCTGAACATGAGCGCGCCCGTAGGGCACACGGCGATGCAGTTGCCGCAGTAGACGCAGGCCGACTCGGGCAGCGGGTTGGCGTATTCGGTGGAGATCCGGGCATCGAAGCCGCGCCCGGCAACGGTGATCGCGAACGTGTTCTGGTACTGCTCACCGCAGGCGTCGACACACTTGTAACAGAGGATGCATTTCGAGTAGTCACGCACGTAGAGGTTGTTGTCGATCTTCGTCGGCGCGTGCACGGTCGCTGCGGTCTGGCCGTCAGGTGTCTCGTGGTAGCCGGTGCGCTTGTGGTCGCGCTCGGTATCCGGCGGTGCCGGCGGCCCGTAGCGCTCGGGATGAGCGTCGTAGCGCTTGAGGTAGTCCTGCGCGGCGGGGGTGATGGAGAGGTCGACAGATGAGGCCAGGAACTCGATCACCATCTTGCGGCTGCGGCGCACCCGGGGCGAATCCGTTGAGATGACCATGTCGGCCTCGACCTTGCGCGAGCACGCGGGTATAAGAGCACGGGCGCCCTCCATCTCGACCACGCAGATCCGGCAGGCGTTGGCGGGCGTCAGGGTCTCGCCGTAGCAGAGGGTGGGGGTATCGATTCCCAGCTGGTTGCAGGCATCGAGGATGGTGGAGCTCTCTGGCACCTCGACCTCGCGATCGTCGATCTTGAGCGTCACCGTTCGCGTAGGCGGCTGGACGGGAACCATCGGCAGTTCGATCATGAGGCTGCTCCTCCGTTGAAGACTTCGAGGCGATCGATCGCTGATTCGATCGCGGCTGACGCGGTTTGTCCCAGGCCGCAGATCGAAGCGTCTCGCATCGCCTCGCCGATTTCTCCGATCAGGGCCAGTTCGTCGTCGATCGTTCCCCGGGTGCGACCAGAGACGAGACGGGCCAGGGCCTCCTCCTGGCGCACGGTCCCGACGCGGCAGGGCACGCATTGCCCGCAGCTCTCGTCGCGGAAGAACGCGGCGATCACCATGAGCAGACGACCGATGTCGACCTGTTCGTCGATCGCGACCACGACCCCGGAACCGAGCGTCGCTCCGGATGCACGGGTGTCCTCGAAGGTGAGCGGGAGATCCAGGTCCTCGGGGGTGACGAAGCTGCCGGCGGCGCCCCCGAGCAAAATCGCGCGCAGGCCGGAGCCTGCGCGCAGGCCGCCCGCCAGCTCGAGCAGCTCTCTCACCGTCGTTCCGAACGGCACCTCGTAGGTCCCCGGTTGCTCGACGGCTCCCGAGACGCAGAACAGCTTCGGTCCGGTTGAGCGTTCGGTGCCGATGGCGGCGAACGCCGCGCCGCCGTCGAGCACGATCGCAAGCACGTTGACGAGCGTCTCGACGTTGTTGACGACCGTGGGGTGACCGAACAATCCTCGTTGCACGGGAAAAGGCGGCTTGTTGCGCGGCTCACCCCGGTACCCCTCGATCGAGCCGAAGACCGCGGTCTCCTCACCGCAGATGTAGGCGCCGGCGCCCTTGCGCAGTTCAACGTCGAAGGTGAAGTCGCGGGCGAAAATCCTCTCGCCCAGCAGTCCACGCTCGCGGGCCTGGTCGAGGGCGTGCTCGAGGCGCCGCTGGGCGAGCGGGTACTCGCCGCGCAGGTATATGTAGCCATGCTCGCAGCCCGTTGCGTAGGCGGCGATCGTCATTGACTCGATCAGCGAGAACGGGTCGCCCTCCAGGATCACCCGATCCTTGAAGGTCCCGGGCTCGGATTCATCCGCGTTACAGACCAGATAGTGAGGCCGCCGGGGCTGGCGGGCCACCGCTTCCCACTTGCGCCCGGTCGGAAACGCGGCGCCGCCACGGCCCATGAGCTTGGAGTCGAGGATCTCGCGGATCACCCCTTCCGGGCCGAGATCAAAGGCGCGCCGGAGGGCCGAGTATCCCCCGTGAGCGCGATAGTCATCAAGGCTCTCCGGGTCGGCCTGCCCGATCCGCCTCAGCAGCCGCAGGCCCGGCCGACCGGCCTGCGGCGGGACCCCCGAAGCGGGCGGCGGGGGCGTCGCTCCGTCCATGACCGCGAGCAGACCGCCGACGTCCACCGTAGGCAGCTCGCGCTCCACCGGTGACTCGCCGGACTGGATCACAAGCGCGGCGGGCGCCCGGTCACACTGTCCCAGACACGGGCTCGGGAGCCAGGTGCTGCCGTCGACCTCTGTCCCTGGCGGGCCGACCTGCTCGGTCAGCGTGGCGATCAGGGCTTCCGAGCCGGCGCAGCGGCACACCACGTCGTCACAGACATGTAACACCCGAGGCGCCCGCGGCTCGACCGAGAACAGCGCATAGAACGTGGCCACCCCGTAGACATCGGCGGGGGGGATCGTCAGACGACGCGCGATGTAGTTCAAGCCGCCCGGACTGATCCAGCCGGCATGCTCGTGCAACGCGTGCAGCGTCGGCAGAAGCTGATGGCGCTCGGCGCGTGCCGAGTGTCCGCCGTGCCCGGAGTGCCCATCCTCGATCCGGTCGGCTCCTGTCCAGCTCGAGACCGGGGGCCCGAGGAACGCATCGACCGCGTCGCGCTCAACCGCGGTCGGCTCGGCGTCTAGGAGGTGGACGTCCACGCTAAGCGTCGGCCTCGCCGCTCGCCACCCCGGCCGCCTCGCGTTCCGCGCTGCGAAGTTTCTCGACGCGAATCGCGGTGGCCTTGAACTCCGCCGTCCCGGACTTCGCATCGGTGGCGTCGATCGTCAGCACGTTGACGTCGACCTCATCTCCGAAGTGCATCGTCATGAACGCGAGGCCGGGGCGCAGCCCCGGGTCCAGGCGCACGGGCGCCTGAATCGAGCCACGGCGGGAGCTGATCTGCACGATCTCACCCGGCTCGACGCCCAGGCTCGCGGCGTCCTCGTCACACAGATCAAGGGTCTCACCGCGGCGCAGTGGTGATGTGTAGAGGTTGGTCTGCACTCCCGTGTTATAGGAGTCCAGCCGCCGGCCCGTCGTCAGCCGGATTGGGAAGTCATCGCTGAGCTCGTCGATCGGAGGCGCCCACGCGGTGATCGAAAACGGCGCGAGCTGGCCCGGCACCGGATCCTCCCACAGCCGCCCGTGCAAGAACGGCGAGCCGGGATGGTCCTCGCTCGGACACGGCCACTGCAGGCCACCGGTCTCCTCCAGCCGCGCATAGCTCATACCCCGGTGCATCGGACTCAGCGACCGCAGCTCCTCCCACGCCTGCTCCAGGGTGGGATGCCCCCAATCATGTCCCAGGCGCCGAGCCAGCTCGCAGATGATCCAGTGATCGTCGCGGGCGAGGCCGGGCGGGTCAAGCGCCTTGTGCATCCGTTGCACCCGCCGCTCGCTGTTGGTCACCGTTCCCCCGTCAGCCTCACACCACGAGGCCGAGGACGGGAACACCACGTCGGCCATGTCGCAGGTCTTGGTCATGATGATGTCCTGGGCGATCAGGAAGTCCAGGCCCTCCAGCAACGCGAGTGACTTCTTGGAGTCGGCCTCGGACTGCGCCGGGTTCTCGCCCAGCACGTAGAGCGTGTTCAGCTCACCGCGCTCCATCGCCTCGAACATCTGCGACAGGTGCCAGCCGTGCTTGGGCGCCAGCTTCGTTCCCCAGGCCGCCTCGAAGCGCTCCCGGGCTTCGTGATTGTCCTGGACATCCTGAAAACCGGGCAGCTTGTTCGGGATCGCGCCCATGTCCCCGCCGCCCTGGACATTGTTCTGACCGCGCAATGGATTCAAGCCCGACCCATAGCGCCCAACGTGGCCGGTCAGTAGCGACAGATTGATCAGCGACAGGACGTTGTCGACCGCGGTGACGTGCTCGGTGATCCCCAGCGTCCAGCACAGGATCGCCCGTTCAGCACGCCCGTAGGCATGCGCCAATTCGCGGATCGTCTCCGCGGGGACGCCTGTGACCCGCTCGCCCTCCTCGAGCGTCCACCGCTCGACCGACGCGCGGTACTCGGCAAAGCCCGATGTCGCGCGGTTGATGAATGCCTCGTTGGCCAGACCCGCGTGGATGATCTCGCGGGCGATCGTGTTGGCGAGCGCGATGTCCGAGCCGACGTCCAGTCCCAACCAGGTATCGGCCCACTGGGCCGAGCCCGTGCGGCGCGGGTCGATGACGTGTAGCGACGCGCCTCGATGAACGGCCTTGAGCACGTGGTGGAAGAAGATCGGATGCGTCTCGCGGGCGTTCGACCCCCACAGGATCAACAGATCCGTTTCCTCGACCTCTCTATAGGACGACGTACCGCCGCCCGCACCGAACACCGTCGCCAGACCGACGACGCTGGGAGCGTGTCAGGTGCGGTTGCACGAGTCGATGTTGTTCGACCCCATCACAGAACGCACGAACTTCTGAGCCAGGAAATTGACCTCGTTCGACGCCTTCGAGCAGCTGAACATGCCAAACGAACGCGTGGCGTCCTGAGTCCGGGCGCGGGCGAGCCCCGCGGCAGCGACATCGAGCGCCTCTTCCCAGCTCGCCGGGCGAAGCGTCCCATTCTCGCGTACCAGAGGCTCCGTCACCCGGCCACGTTGCTTTCGCATCCAATCACCTCCTTCCGCTCATCCAGGCCGTCAGGCCGTGTACGAAAGGCTAGAAAAAACGAGCGGTCCACGCAAACCCCAGAGTCGGTCCTCGGACCGACCGAAATGCGGTAGGCGGCCTCCCCGAGCAAGGGTCAGGCCCCCAAGCCCTGCACGGCTTCCCACTTCTCGAAGGCCGCGATCACCACGCTCGCGATACTGCGCAGATCGTCGGGATCCTCAACGAACTTGGGCACCGTGAACTCGAACGACTCCCCGTCATCGCGCACCACGGGAACCGAGATCGACTCCGTCTCGTGATCCTGCCGGAACGCCCCATAGCTCCAGCCCTCAACGTCCGGGATCTCGCTGACTCCGTTATCTCCCACGTCAAGCAGCTTACCCCCGCGACGGCTTCCTCAGCGGCGTGGCCGATCGGCTTCGGTCACAGATCGCCGCAGCACTCTGCTGTCGTCATCCAGCCGACGCGTCACGCGAGCGGCATCAAGGTGCTCGAGCAGCGCCTGTGCGTATTTCCGTGACGTCGCGAGCTCGTCGCGCAAACGCGCGAGCGTGATCGTCTGCTCGGTTCGCGCCATCCGCTCTACGACGGCGCGGACGTCGGCGATCGAGTCGGGATGCGCGTACATCGAGCGTCCGATTCGAACTGCTCGCCCGGCGGCCAGCAGCGCCTGGAGATGGGAGGCGTCGGTACCGAGCTCCGCTTGGCTCAGCGGCTCGTGCCCAGCCGCACGCAACCGCTGCTCGAGCACGAGCGCGTCGGCCGTCAGGGACGGAGCGGCGCTCGGGGCGCGAACCGGTGGGGGCGTGGTTTCCATGCGGCGTCGTCTACCTCCGGCCGCGGCCTTCACGATCGTGCCTCCGCCGAGCGTGTCGGGGGGGCTGATCCTGCGAACCACCGCGCGATCGCCGTCAGCGGCGATCAGCGGCCTCTGCGTCCGCATCTGCCACCGCGCTTCGTCGAGCCGTATCGCGAGTGCCGGTGTGGCTCGAGTGCCGTGGTGCAAGAACACGCGTTCGCGATCGCCGAGCCGCTCAGACAAAGCAAGCTCGAGCTCGAGCCGGTGGGTGACGTGAACCGCTGCGTCCGGACCGACCAGGACATCGCCGCGGCTCACCGCTCGCCGCTGCACTCCTCCCAGATTCACGGCGACGCGCTGTCCGGCCCGCGCCTGGTCAACCGCCCGGTCATGGACCTGGACGCCCCTCACGCGCACCGTACGCCCTTCGGGAAGCAGCGTCAGGCGCTCTCCGCGACCGATCACCCCCGACCACAGGGTCCCGGTCACGACCGTGCCGGCGCCTCGAATCGTGAACACGCGATCGAGGTGGACGACCGCGGGAGCCGGATCCGCGGTCCGGCTGGGAGTTTGCGCTGCGAGACGCTCGAGCGCGACCGTGAGCTCGCTCAGCCCAGCTCCGGTCCGGGCCGAGCACGCGACGATCTCGACCGCCGGCAGCAGCTGGGCCGCGGCGGCCATCGTCGGCCCCGGGTCGCCGAGATCGGACTTCGTCACCGCCACCACTCCGCGGCTGACCCCGAGCGCCTGGAGCACCCGAATGTGCTCCAGGGTCTGGGGCATGACACCATCGTCGGCGGCGATCACGAGCAGGAACATGTCAATCCCGGTCGCGCCGGCCACCATCACGCGAAGCAGGCGCTCATGTCCGGGCACATCAACCAGGGAGAGCGTCCTGCCACCCGGCAGCCTCAGCGCCGCGAATCCGAGCACGATCGTGATCCCTCGGGCTTTCTCCTCCACCAGGCGGTCGGTGTCGACACCGGTCAGCGCCTGCACCAGCGCGGTCTTGCCATGGTCGATGTGCCCGGCGGTCCCGACGGTCAACGGTGAACCCATGCCGCTCACTTGACCGCCGCGCGGACCGCCAGTGCCGCCTCGGCGGCCTCCTCGTCGGTGAGCGTCCGCGGATCGAGCAGCAGGCGACCACGCTGGATCCGCCCGAGCACCGCCGGCTCGCCGGTTCGCAGCGCCCGCGCCAGCTCACCGACGCCGCCCGTGCCGCAGTCGAGAGCGACCGCGGGCCCGGGCAACTCGAGCAGCGGCAGAGCGCCACCGCCGACGCGTGCGAAGCTCGAGACGACCTCTCCCCCGGTCGAGTCCGCAAGCACCCGCGCGCGCCGCGCGAGCTCGGCCGGCGAGGCGGTGAGCATCTCGAGCACGGGTAGCTCACGACGCGCCAGCTCCGGGTCGCGATACAGCGCGAGCGTCGCCTCGAGCGCGGCCAGCGAGAGCTTGTCGATCCGTACCGCGCGAGCGAGCGGATGAACCCGCGCGGCCTCGATCGCCGCCCGCTGACCGACGATCACACCGGCTTGCGGACCGCCGAGCAGCTTGTCGCCGGAGAAACACACAAGCGCGGCGCCGGCGCGCACCGAGCGGCGAACCGCCGGCTCTTCGGCGAGCAACTCGAGCTCATCGGCCAGCACCCACGAGCCCACGTCGTCGATCACCGGCACGCCCAGCAAGCACAACGGCTCGATCTCGACCTGCTCGACGAAGCCGATCGTCCTGAAATTCGACGCATGCGCTCTCAGCAGCGCACCTGTCTGCGCGCCGATCGCCGCGCTGTAGTCGCTCACCCGGGTGCGGTTCGTCGTGCCGACCTCGACCAGGCGTGCGCCGGCTTGAACGACCACCTCGGGGATCCGAAACCCGCCCCCGATCTCGATCAGCTGCCCGCGTGAGACGACCAGCTCCCGCCCGCCGCCGGCCAGTGCGGCGGCGCACAGCAGCACGGCCGCAGCGCAGTTGTTCACCGCCAGAGCGCCCTCGGCTCCCGTCAGCTCGCACAGCAGCCGCTCGACGTGCGAATGACGCGAGCCCCGTTCACCACTCGCCAGGTCCAGCTCGAGATTGCTGTAACCGTGGGCCGCTCGGGCCACCGCGGCACGAGCGCTGCGCGACAAAGGCGCCCGTCCCAGGTTTGTATGCACGATCACCCCGGTCGCGTTAAGCACACGGCGAACCGATAGACGCAGCCGGTCGTCCGCCCGCTCCAGCAGATCGACCTCGTCGTCAGCACCTCCCAACAACTCGGCTCGACGCTCGGCCAGGGTCGCCTGCGCGATGGCGACGGCCAGCCGGTCGACCGCGGGCAACCCCCTGAGCGCTGCGCGGGATGGTCCGCCGGTGTCTGGCGCCCGACCGCTCATCCGGCGCCGACGGAGCGGCGAAGGAGTCGAACCTTCCCACCGTGGGGCTGCCACGGCTTCCCGGCTTTGAAGGCCGGTTGGGGCACCGGCCCCGGCCACTCCACGCGGCGACTATACGACGCTGATTGCACCTGGCTCGCCGTCCACCATCCGTCCGATCACCGTCCCCGCAAGCTCGGCCGCGCGTGCGGCGGGCAGCGCCACCAGCAGCCCACCCGAGGTCGCCGGGTCACACGCCAGCCGCCGGCGGGCCTCCGTCACATCCGCCGCGAAACTTGTAAACGAGTCGGCATAGGCACGGTTGCGCCGTCCGCCGCCGGAAACGCCGACGTCCTCTTCAAGCAGCTCCAGGGCACCGGGCAGCGCCGGCACGTCCTCCGCGCGCACCTCCGCCGCGAGTCCGCTTTCTCGTCCCAGCCCGTGCAGGTGCCCCAGCAGCCCGAAGCCGGTCACGTCAGTCGCCGCGCGGGCTCTCGCCGCCAGCGCCTGACGACTGGCCTCGGCGTTCAGGGCCACCATCACCGCTACCGCCTCGGCGAGCTGCGCGGGCTCGGCAGCGCCACGCTTATGTGCCGTACTGATCGCGCCGACGCCGAGCGGCTTGGTCAGCACGAGCGCATCCCCGGATCTTGCGCCGGAGTTGGTCAGCATCGCCGCGGGGTCGACGGTTCCGGTCACCGCCAGCCCGTACTTCGGCTCGGGATCATCGATCGAGTGGCCACCGACAATCAGACAGCCCGCCGCCTCTGCCACCGCGAGACCGCCCTCGAGGATGGTCCTCAGGATCTCGCCGCCGAGCCGCTCCAGCGGAAAGGCGACCAGATTCAGGGCCGTGAGCGGCGACCCACCCATCGCGTACACATCAGACAGCGCGTTGGCGGCGGCGATCCGCCCGAAGTCATACGGGTCGTCCACGATCGGGGTGAAGAAGTCGACCGTCTGCACCAGCGCGAGGTCCGGACGGAGCGCAAACACCGCGGCATCGTCGCCGCTCGCCGACCCCACCAGCAGCCGCGGGTCATGCCCAGTGTCGAGGCCGCGCACGATCGGCAGCAGGTCGGCGGCGGGGAGCTTGCAACCGCAGCCCGCCCCGTGTGACAAAGATGTAAGCGCGACTGATTCCAGCACTCACCCAAGGCTACCGGCGCAACGCAGTCGCGTAGCGCACGGAGCTCTGGCTGAAGCGACGTAGCGGCTCGGCTGTGGGTTGCGGATGGCCGTCGGGTTGCGGATGGGCGGTCGCATGGGCCGTGGCCGAACATCGGCTGGGGAAGGAGGCCGTTGTGCCGGCGTGGGAGCGGAGCGGGACGTCGGTCGGTGGTCGGTCGGCGGTCGGCCGGGCAGGCGCGGCGACCGGAGCGCGCGTTGGCGCTGCCGAGGGAGGTGTGCTCTGGTACACACGTTTTCCGGGGGTTCCGAGCACACCCAAGGATTCCGAGCCACGCGCGCTCTACAACCCGCGCTTTTCGTGTCTGAACCCCCATCCGGGTCCCCGTCCCGAACACGGTTCGGATCACCCGGCGACCGGCGCTCCGGCATGGTCGCTCTTGAGCCGGCCCGCCAGCCACGGGTAGCGCTCGGTGTCCTTGCCCGCGTAGTCGGGATCCAGGTAGATGAAGCATCGGCTGATCTGCCAATCGCGGATCTCGAACACGTCGCACCAGCGGCCCGCCGCCCAGTCGGGCACGCCCGCCCGCCACGGTCCGTCCAGGTGCTCACCGTAGCTGGTTCCCTCGCAGACGACCACGTCAGAGCCCGAGAACACCCAGTTGAAGGTGGCGTAGTCGTGGCGGATCGAGCGCAGCGTCGCGCCGACGTCCCCGAACAGCTGGCCGATCTCCTCCTTGCCGTTGGCCAGGCCCCACTTGGGGAACATCACCTGGGCGTCGTCGGAGAACAGCTCGAGGATGCTCCCGCCTGAAGACGTGACGCCGCCGTTGTCGAACGCCTTGAGGTACTCGAGCACAACCGATTTGCGCTGCTCGTCGGTCATCGTCTGGTGGGCGAGGGTCATCGTCTCCTCCTGTTTGGCTCTGTGTGCAGATCCTCGGCGCCGTTCATCGCTCATCTGCAGCCTCGAGCGCGACGCGGTCACCGGCACCGGCGTCGGCGTCGGCGTCGGCGTCGGCATCGGAGCTAACGGAGGTGGACCGAACGCGGTCGAGGATGAGCTCCAGCACGTCGCCAAGCGCCCGCTCCGGATCGCTCACCAGCGACGCCGAGCGCCACGCGACATGCGTGTCGGGGCGCACCAGCACGCAGCCGTCCTCGTCGACCTCGCGCAGGCGAGACCAGTCGTCGTAGAGATCGGTGTACTTCCGGCTCGGGCCGATCACGTGCGCGGCGATCTCGATCCCGAACGTGTTCGCGACCCGCTCGGCGGCCTGGGCCCAGCGCTGCCCGGCGATCCCGGTCAGTAGCGCGAACCGGCCGTTGCCGGCGAGGTCGTGGGTGCTGACCCTGTGTCCTTCGCGACCGAGCCAGCAATGCGGCAGCCGGGCACCGGGCCAGGTCGTGGGGTGGTAGTAGAGCTCGCGGTCGCGGACATGGGCCGGCTCCGGCGTCCCGTCCCCCACCACGGCGCCAGAGGCGTATCGCTGTCCGAGCTCGACGCCATGGGCGTTGAACTCGTAGTCCTTGAGCTCGAGCGCCTCGCGTAGAGCGGCGCGCTGGCGCCGCGCCTGCGGGGTGTCGTCCGCGCGAGCCCGCATGTGCTGCTTCATCACCTCGGGATCGTCGGTGTCGCTGAAGCCGAGCGCCTCGAAGATCGGCCCGAACTCCTCGATCGACTGGTTGGCCCGGAGCACGATCTGCCTGCCGACCGGCGCTCGCTCCGGGTCGTAGCTGTCGAGCAGGCCCTCACCGGCCGCTCCCCGCAGGACGAAGGCCAGCTTCCAGGCCAGGTTGTAGGCGTCCTGGACCGAGGTGTTGGAACCCAGTCCGTTCGATGGCGGATGGCGATGCACGGCGTCGCCCATGCAGAACACTCGGTCGCTGCGGTACCGCGTCGCGTACATCTTGTTGTTTCCCCACAGCGAGGTGGAGCGGATCGTGACCGGAACCGTGTCATCGCCGATCAGGTTGTGAACGATCCGAATCGCCTCTGCATCGTCGAGCTCCGGCGGGGGGTCGTTGATGTCATAGCCCCAGACGACGAGCCACTCGTCCCAGGGCCTCACCATCCGCACCAGTCCCATCCCGATGCCGCCGATGTCAGAGCCCGGCTGAAGAATCCAATACAGGACGCTCGGCCGGTGCGCGACCTTGCCGGTGAGGTCAGCGTGAAAGACGATGTTCATGCTCCCGGCGATGTCCATCTGGCCCTCGAACGGCAACCCGACGTCCTGTGCCATCTTGCTGCGGCCGCCGTCGGCGCCGATCACATATCTGGCGCGGATCGAGTACCGGTGGCCGCTGAGGCGATCCCGCACGTCGACGGTGACGCCCTCGGGGTCCTGCTGGAGTCCGAGGTACTCGGTGTCGAAGCGGATCCGCGAGCCCCGCGCCGCGGCATGCCCGATGAGGATCGGCTCGAGCAACGTCTGCGGCAGGTCGCAGTGCTCGGAGGGGCTGGCCAGGGTGTAATCGGCTTGGCGTGCGGGATGCGTCCCCCAGGTCCGAACCCGACCGATCTCGTCGCCCGAGAGGCTCGTGCAGAACACCGTGTCGCCCATCAGATGCTGCGGGGTCCCAGCGCGCCTGATGTCGTCCTCGATGCCGAGATCGCGAAAGATCTCCACCGTGCGCTGGTTGGTGATGTGGGCGCGCGGGGTGTTGGCCGTCCATCGGTACTTCGTGACCACCATGTGATCCACGCCCAACGTGGCCAGCGACAGCGCCGAGGCGGCCCCCGCGGGCCCGCTTCCGACGATCAGAACGTCGGTCTCCAGCCCGGCTTCGGTGACATTGCCGTGAGGGTCCACGCCGGCCTCCCGCTCTCCTCTCGCCGCTTGAGATCTGAATGGGGAACAGCTTAACCCCGCCCGTGGGTGCTAATGACCGGCTCGGCTCCCCTCGCAGAGCTCGCGCGACTGCTCGGTGACGGCGCCGACCACCTCCTCGTCGGCGCCGACCGTCGGGTCAAGCGCGTCCAGAACCCTGCGGACCCCCTCATCGAGCGGCCCGGCGGCGAGCGCCCCCATCTTCTCGGCGCGCGGATCGGTGACCGCGGCGCCGGCCCCCCGCAGGTGGCATACCCAACCGGCGAGGACCCGGGTGGCACCCGGCGCCTCCCGACCCGCTGCCCGCTCGGCTCGCAGGACCGGCAGGATCCTGATGGGCAGCTTCTGGGAGCCATCGGCGGCGATCTGGTCGAGGCGGTGGTGAATTCGCGGATTGGAGAAGCGCTGCAGCAGCGCGGATCGATACGCCGCCAGCTCGTCCTCGGGCTGGTCGAGGTGACGAGCCGCCTCTGACCACCACTGCTCGAGCCACGCCCGGCAGGTCTGGTCGGCCACCGCATCGGCCACGGTCGTATGACCCCGGATCGATCCCGCGTAGGCGAGCAGTGAGTGGGCGCCGTTGAGCAGCCAGAGCTTCCGCTGCTCGTACGGGGTCACAGCGTCGGAGAAGGTCGCCCCGGCCTCCTCCCAGCGCGGTCGTCCGCCCGGAAACCGTCCGCTGAGCACCCACTCGTGAAACGGCTCCGTGACGACCGGGCAGCGATCCTTCACGCCCGTGGCCTCGAGCACCGCGCCCGCGTCCTCGGGCGTCGCGCGTGGGGTGATCCGGTCGACCATCGTCGTGACCACGGTCGCCGACTCGCTCAGGGCATCGGTCAGGCCCGGATCCACGAGCTCGGCGAGGTCCCGCAGGACCCCCTCCAGGATGGTCCCGTTGCCCGCCAGGTTGTCGCAGGGCACGAGCGCCACGGGACCTGCGTCGGCGCGGAGCCGAGCTGCGATCCCCGCCAGCAGCCGCGCCGGGGCGGTCCGAACCGGCGACCTCCAATCGCGGCGCAGAGATTTGACGTCGGCCTGCACGGCGGGATCGCCCGCGTCCAGCCCTCCGCCGGCGCCCCGGACGTACCCGGCCTCGGTGACCGTGATCGTCACGGCCGCGACGCGGGGGGCGGCGAGATAGCCGAGCCAGGCTTCATGATCGCTTCCCGGGTGCGCCCGGGCAAGGCTCCCCACGACCTCGAAGTGGTCCCCGTCGGCGGCCCGGGTGATCAACGTGTAGAGCCCCTGCTGCTCGTCGAGATCTCCGACCAGCCGGCTGCTGGTGCGCCCGCTGAAGCCGGCGATCCCCCACTCACCGGCGTCGGGAGCATGCGCCGTGTACCAGGCCTGATGGGCGCGGAAGAAGTTGCCGAGCCCGAGATGCACGAGCCGCACCGGGGGCAGCGGGCCACCCCCCTCCCCCCGCGCCAGGCGTTGCCGGCTCACAGCTTGAACACGCTGGCGGGCTGAGTGGTCACCAGGCCGATCGCCGTCTCCCGAGCCTCATCTTCGTCCAGCCGGTGCTCGCTCACCAGCCGGGCCAGGACGCCGGCGTCGACGCGGCGCGACATGTCGTGGCGTGCCGGGATCGAGCAGAACGCGCGGGTGTCATCGACGAAGCCCGAGGTGCGTGAGAAGCCGGCGGTCTCGGTGACCGCCGCTCGGAAGCGCCGGATGGCGTCGGGGGCGTCGAGAAACCACCACGGCACACCGACGTACACCGACGGATAGAAGCCGGCCATGGGCGCCAGCTCGCGTGACCAGACGGTCTCGTCGACAGTGAACACGACCAGGTGAAACCCGGGATGGGTCCCGAAGCGCTCGAGCAGCGGGCGCAGGGCGTCGGTGAACTCGACCCGGATCGGGATGTCGTGGCCGGTGTCGGCTCCGAAGCGTTCGAAAGAGGGGTGGTGATGGTTGCGGCGCACACCCGGATGCAGGGTCATCACCAGCCCGTCCTCGCAGGACATCCGCGCCATCTCGAACAGCATGTGGCGGCGGAAGGCAGCCGTCTCCTCCGGCGTGGCCCGCCCGGTCAGCGCCGAGTCGTAGATGCCCGCCGCGACCCGCGGCGCCAGCGGATCGGTGCGCGCATCCACGTGGGCATGGTCGGCCGATCTGGCTCCGTGGGCAACGAAGTAGCGCCGGCGCTGCTCCAGAGCGCGTATGTACCCGTCGTAATCGCCGGTATCGACGTCGGCGGCCTCCCCCAACTGACCCACAGCCTCGTGCCAGCCGGGCTGCCCGGGCTCGAGATAGCGGTCGGGGCGAAACGTCGGGATCACCCTCCCCGGCCACGACGATTCCTCCAGCGCCGCGTGGGCGGCCAGGTCCGAGCACGGGTCGTCGGTCGTGGCCAGGACGGTGATCCGAAACCGGCCGTAGAGCGCCCGGGGCCGGTAGTCATCCCGGGGGAGCCGCTCGGCCACCTGGTCGTAGATCACGTCCGCCGTGGCCGCCGACGGCCGCACCCGCACGTCGAAGATCTCGGCCAGCTCGGACTCGAGCCAGTAGCGCACCGGCGTCCCGCGAAACAGGTGCCAGCGCTCACACATCAGCCGCACGCCCGCCGACCCCGCTCCTCAGACAGCGGCGCCTGCCCCACGCCCAGCTCCTCGAGGCTGACGCCATCGGCGTGTAGAAGCCGGGTGACGTAGTGATCCGGCGTCACGAACAGGGTCGCGGGATCCGGGAACGGCTCGTCGTCGAGGAGCAGCCGCGGGTCCACGTGGCCGTGCGGAGAGATCACCGCAAGCTCGCGCACCGCCTCATAGATACGGCGCGCTATCTCCCGTTCGGCGGGGTCCGCGGGCAACAGGCGATCGGGGTGCAGCACGAGGGAGCCGGCGGTGGACACGGCCTAATAGTCGCCAATCGGGGCGCGACGGAGCAAGCTCGCCCCAGACGATCCCGGGTGGCTGCCCTGCAGTGAGCCGGCAGAACTCGTCACCTCGACCGTGGGGTGGCTCGCGCCTGCGGTCCGGCGGAGGCGCTCGACGACGATCAGATCCGTAGATTAGTCGCCGAGCAGTTAGGTGGGGATGGGCCGCTGGGCCGGTGTGTCATCACCCCGCGGCGGCGGGAGCGTCCGGTAATGGTCGCGCCAGATGAGCCTGTAGATAGGGATTCGCCGTGGGATGTCGCGCAGCCCGGGGATGAACGGGATCAGGAGGAGCGCGAGCGTCATCACACCCATCACCGCCATGACCAGGATGTCGGCGTTGGCGGAGGTGGAGAACGGCTTGATCTGATACCAGAACGTGTACAGCCACAACCACACCTGGCCGGGGTAGCTGCCCGTCTCGTTCATCAGGCCCCACTGTTCGCCGAGCAGATGCTGCTGCTGGGCGCGGCTTGTCAGCACCCCGCCATCGGCCATGAACAAGAGCGGCTTGGTGTAGTCGGTCTGGTAGAAGCGCCTGCTGGTCAGCAGCGCGCCGTCCAGGCCCCCCGATTGAGCGAAGGTCAGCAACGAGCCCATCATCGTCGGCAGCGGACCGTAATCGCCGGCCTTGACCGTTATCGAGCCGCTCGGGGTTGCCGAAGCCTTCGCCAGAGCCGTCTCGTACGCGCTCGTCCAGGCGGTCTGACTCTTGACCGGCGCCGCCTCATAGCTCGACACCGCTCTCTGCAGCACGGGCTGGTTGGTGAGCGAGCGCAGCGGAGCGAGGACGAAATCCTGAGCCGTGTTGATCGGATGGCTCACGCCGAGCCACTTCGCGAGATGAATGAAGGCGATGTGCTGACCGCTGGAGGCGTGGTTGTACGGCGGCCCGTAACTCCCCGTGGTACTCGAACCGTCCAGCTCGGTGGTGGCCGTGGTCACGAAATCCACGGGATCCGCATGTGACCACGACTGGACCGTGCTCGGTGGATCGTCGGGAGACGAGAACAGGATGGTCAGCACCACCACCAGGGCGATCACCACCCCGAGGGCGATCGTCGCTTCCTTGAGGATGTCGTAGGGCTTGTACGCGCCAGTCCAGGTGCGAGCGGCGTCGTCCTCGGCCCGGCGAGACTCGCGACTCATGTCGGACTCCCGGCAGGATCCGGGCCCGGCTCTCGGTCGTCTCCGCTCCCGGAGCCGGGCGTTTTCATCGAACCGTCCCCAGATGCCGGCAGGCCACTTCCCGACCCGGATTCGTGCCCGGCCGGCCCGGCCGGCGAATCACCAGCGCCCGCGAGGGACCGGCCTTCGCCGACACCGGCCAGGGGAATCGGGGGCACGATGCCGTGCTTGCGGACCAGCAAGATGTGCGCGACGACGATCGCGACCACGGCCAGCGGCAGCAGGAGCACGTGCACGCTGTACATCTGACCGAAGTTCGTCAGGTTGAAGAACGCTCCGATTCCGGCGGCATTCATCGCGTCCTTGGCCTGCGTGGAGATCCATTGCGCGTCGAAGTTCTGCTGCGAGACATAGCCCGTCAACGCGCACGGGATCGCGACCACGAAACACACGACCCCCGTCATCCACACTCGCGCCCGGCCTCCGCGCCACGCAGCCATCCAGTACTTGCCCCAGAGGTGGATCGCCATGAAGAAGAAGAACAGCTCCACCGACCACAGGTGAATGCTGTTGAAGAAGTGCCCGATCCCGGTGAAATGCCACCACTGGGGGCCCTTGAGCGACAGGATCGAACCGGACGCGATGATCACCACCAGCGAGCCGAGCGACAGCACACCGAAGATGTAGATCCACGACGACATGTAGGACGGCTGGCTGTCGGGCAGCAACTTTTCCGGGGGCAACGCCCCCACCGCTCGCTCGCGGACGGCTTCGGTCCACGACCGTTTCTTCGTGGCGGTCATCGGTTGCCCCTCCGCCGTCCGTGACCCGGGAACGGCAGCAGTACGGCCGCAGCGAATACCACCAGCATCACGATGATCACGACGACGTTGGCAACCGACATCGTGAAGAAATGCCAGTGCACGGTATTTGCCGGATGGTTGAGATTGAAGACCGCAGCCGTCATGGCTCACACCCCCAGGCGTGGCCGGCAGGCACGGGACGACCCGAGCTGGTCGCGGGTTTCGATCTCACAGCGCATGACTCCGCTCCTGACGAATTGGCTGTCGATTGACCGTTAAGGTCTCGGAGACGCCGACCGTGGTCTGGAGCCGGAAACTGACCACGCCCAGGGCCTGAACGTAGCCAACACTGACCTTACATGCTTCGAGGCCCGCCGTAAAGGACTTCGGGTGCGCCCTCGGCCGGGGTCAGCCGAACACGGGCAACCGGCGCCGGCGCGCCAGCGCGTCCATCCCGCTCTGAATGCTGGCGCTGACCTCCTCGTACTTGGACTCGACGTAGTCCTCGTCCTCGACCAGATCCGGATCGCAGCCCACCTCGATCGGAGCCTGGAAGGCGGTGCGGATCTTGGTGGGGAGCGGGACTTCGGGCAGCAGCGCCGGCGAGATGCCCCACGGGACCTGGATGGCGATCGGGAACATCTTCAGCCGGGCCAGCAGGACGGGCGACTCGGGGATCTTCTCCCATCCCTCGATCTCCATCCGGAACCAGTAGTCCATCAAAGGGTTCCAGAGGTACTTCTGGCGTTCCATGAACCTCCAGTCGGGCCCGTCCAGGGACCACTCGGAAGCCCGGTCGGAAGGCCTGCCGGCTGGATGTCAACTGCGATCCTCTCCTCGGCGCCCTGTTTCCGCAGGGGTACCCGAAACCCACCGCACCACAAACTAAACCCACGCCACAACCGGGCCGTCCGCCGACTGGTCCGACTCTTACGGGTTAGAGCCCATATTTCTCAGGCCACTCGAGACCGAGCGACACCGTGCCGGTCGCGGCCTCGGGTCCGAGCGTGAAAGAGGCAAACGCTGTAAGAACCCGGGGTAGATACTCGAGATGACGGCTTCCGCCCTTCATGACACGCCGCCCTTCGCCGGCCACTCCCCCAACCAGGAGCGTCCGCTTGGCGCCTACGCCTCGATGATGACCGTGTTCACGGGGATCTGCGCGGCGTTCGCGGCCTGGTTGCGCAGCTCCGATCACGAGCTCCCGGAGCGAGTCGCCACGGGGGATCTGGCCCTCGGGATGGTCGCGACCCACAAAGCGGCGCGGCTGATCACTCGCGACCGGGTGACGAGCACCGTGCGGGCGCCCTTCACCACCTTTCAGGAGGATGCCGGGCACGGCGAGGTCGAGGAGGCGGCCCGGGGCCACGGACTGCGCCGCGCCATCGGCGAGCTCCTGGTCTGCCCGTACTGCCTCGACGTGTGGCTCGCCACGCTCTTTCTCGCCGGGCTGATCGTGGCCCCGAGGCCCACCCGCTGGGTCGCCTCCCTGTTCACGATCCTCACCGGGGCCGACATATTGCAGCTCGCCTATCGGAAAGCCGCGGACGCCGCATAGAGAGAGCCCCCGTAGCCTTTGCTCAGCGGGCCGGCGGAGGCGGAGGGCTCGTCGACGATGGTGGCGGCGGGATCGTCGTGAGCGCGGGCGCGACGTCGGGCCAGATCAGGAGCACTTGGCAGGGGGCGTGGTCGACGACGAAGCGCACCGCCGGCCCCAGGCTGCGCGGTCCGAGCCGCTTGCGGTCGCCGTCGCGAGCGAGCACGAGGATGTCGACGGCGTCGGCGGCGGCCACGACCTCGTGTTCGACGCGCCCGCGGCGCGCCTCGAGCGTGGCGGGCCGGCCCAGCCTCGTCTGCGCCTCGTCCAGCAATTGCCGGGCGGCCTGCTCGGAGGTCGCTCGCATCGGTTGCGGCGGCGCAGGTGGGCCGGGACGCCGGCCAAGCAGACCGCGCCGCGCCCCGCTGGCGACGGTCTCGGCCTCGGTGCTCGCCACGTGCAGCAGCGTGACGTCGGCGTCGCCGGGGAGTAACGCCGCGGCTTGCGCGACGGTGGCCTCCCAGGTGTCGTCGATGATCCAGACGAGCGCGCGCATGTCTCTCTGATCAGACCTTTAAGCCTAACCAGAGCAGGAAGGTCGCCGCGACGAGCCCTGCGGGGACCGTCAGCGCACCCAGCCGGAGGAACTCGCCGAGTTCGACGTCGGTGTCCTCGGCGTGCAGGACGCGTCGCCAGAGCAGCGTGGCCAGCGACCCGACATAGGTGAGGTTAGGGCCCACGTTGACGCCGATCAGCGTCGCCAGGACGGGTCCGGTGCCGGCGGCGGCCGTCACCGGGACGAGCATCAGCGTCGCGGGCAGGTTGTTGACCAGGTTCGCGAAGATGGCACTAAGGGCAGCGATCGCCAGCAGGTCGGCCAGCGAGCCGCCGGTGGGGACCACGGCGCGCACCGCGCTGTCCAGACCGTTGACGCTCGCCGCCTGCACGATCACCCCGAGCCCGAGGACGAAGATGAGAAAGCCGGGCTGCGCCGCGCGCGCCAGCGCCACCGGCGTTTCCGCTCCGCGGGCGAGCGCCGGGACGGTCATGGCCGCGGCGCCCGCGGCGGCAAACCAGACCGGCGCGATCCCCAACACGGAACTCAGCGCGAAGCCCACCAACGTGAGCGCGAGCACCGCGACCGCCGGGCGCGGGAACTCCGGCGCCTCCGGCCGCGTGGCCGTGTGGCGCGGGCGTTCGAGATCGACGGCGAAGAAGCGCCTGAACACGACCCACTCGACGCCCACCGCGGCGATCGTCGGAAGCACCATCAGCTCGGCAAAGCGCGAGAACGACAACCTGCTGGCGTGAAAGGCCAACAAGTTGGTGAGATTGGAAACGGGCAGGAGCAGCGATGCCGAATTGGCCAGGTGTGCGCAGGCGTAGATGTGGGGCTTGGTGCTCGTGCGCATCTGCGCCGCCGTCGCGAACACGACCGGTGTCAGCAGCACGATCGTCGCATCCAGGCTAAGCACCGCGGTGATTGCGGCGGCGATCACGAACACGAACGCCAGCAGCCGCTGCGGGCTGCCCCGGGCACCGCGGGCCATCACCGCGCCCATCGCGTCGAACAGCCCCTCGCGGCGACAACCGTCAGCGATGAGCAGCATCGCGGCGAGAAAGCCCACCGTCGGTCCCAGATCACGAAGCGCGGCGTCGGCCGGCGACAGGCCGACCGCGCCGATGATGATCAGCAGGACGGCCCCGCCACAGGCGGCGAGCGCCTCAGACAGATATGGCGGCCGGGCTACCGCCACCCCGAGTGTCCCCGCCAACACCGCGAGCGCCAGAGCGAGCGCGAAACCGTCAGTCACGCCGGCCGCTTCTGGTCCGGGACCCGCGCCTAAGCGGATTCAGCCGCGACGACACGGACAGCCGGCCGGCTCCAGTGTTGCGCGCCCGGAGGTGCCCCGGAGATCAAGCCGTGTGCACCGAAGCCGAAGCGCCGAGATCGAGGTCCTCGATCGCCCGCTCGCGGAGCTTGAACTTCTGGACCTTGCCGGTGACGGTCATCGGGAACTCGTCGATGAGCTTGACGTAGCGCGGGATCTTGTAATGGGCGATCCGGCCCTCGCAGAACGCTCGCACCGTCTCGGCGTCCGGCGACGCTTCACCGCGCGGGATCACCCAGGCCATCAGCTCCTCGCCGTAGCGCTGATCCGGGACTCCGACCACCTGGACGTCGGCGATCTCCGGGTGGGAGTAGAGGAACTCCTCCACCTCCCGGGGATACACGTTCTCGCCCCCGCGGATCACCATGTCCTTGCTGCGTCCGACGATGTTGACGTAACCGTCCTCATCCATGGTGGCCAGATCCCCGGTATGCATCCAGCCCTCGCCATCGATCGCCTCGGCGGTGCGGTCGTCGTCGTTCCAGTAGCCGGTCATCACGCTGTAGCCGCGCGTGCACAGCTCTCCCGAGGCACCGCGCCCGACGGTCGCGCCGTTGCGGGGATCGATCACCTTGACCTCCACGTGGGGATGCACCCGTCCCACCGACCCGACCCGCTTGACGATCGGGTCATCGAACGTCGTCTGGATCGACACCGGCGAGGTCTCGGTCATCCCGTAGGCGATGCCCACCTCGCTCATGTGCATGAGGTCGATCACCCGGCGCATCACCTCGACCGGGCACGGGGAGCCGGCCATGATTCCGGTGCGCAGCGAGGTCAGATCGAACTCCGCAAACCGGGGGTGCTCGAGCTCGGCGATGAACATCGTGGGTACGCCATACAGCGAGGTGCAGCCCTCCTGGGCGCACGCCGCCAGGCTGGCCTCGGGATCGAAGGCCGGCGCCGGGATCACCATCGTGGCCGCGTGCGAGGTGCAGGCGAGGTTGCCCATCACCATGCCGAAGCAGTGGTAGAAGGGCACCGGTATGCATACCCGGTCCTCCGGCGTGTAGTGGCAGTACTCACCGACGAAGAAGCCGTTGTTGAGGATGTTGCGGTGCGTCAGCGTCGCACCCTTGGGAAAGCCCGTGGTGCCACTGGTGTACTGGATGTTGATCGGGTCGTGATGGTCGAGTTCCCGGCTGCGCTGCGCGAGCTCCTCGCGGGAGACGCCACCTGCGCCTGAGAGCAGCTCATCCCACTCCTCGCCGCCGAGGAAGACGACCCGCTCGAGCTCGGGCAGCCGCTCGCGGACGTCGGCCACCATGGCGCGGTAGTCCGAGGTCTTGAATGAAGGCGCCGCGATCAACATCCGGCAGCCCGACTGACCGAGCGCGTACTCGAGCTCGGAGGTCCGGTAGGCAGGATTGATGTTGACCAGGATCACGCCCAGCTGGGCGCTGGCGTACTGGACCAGCGTCCACTCGACGCAGTTGGGACTCCAGATCCCCAGGCGATCGCCCTTGACCAGGCCGGCGCCGAGCAGGGCGCGAGCCAGCTCGTCGACGGCCGCGCCGAGCTCCGCGTAGGTGTACCGACGCCGCTGGGCACAGGACACCAGCGCCTCGCGATCGCCGTGCTCGCGCACCGCCCGCTCCAGGTTGGCGCCGATCGTCTCCTCGAGCAGGGGCACCGAAGTGTCGCCGCTCGCGTAGGACCCGCTCATGGCCTCTCCTATCGTTCGTCCACACCCTCGCTTGCGAGCGCGATTCTACGCGTCAGGCGACCGCCGGACGACGGGAAGGCTCTAAAGATCCGGGGGCGATCCGGCAGCCGGCAGGCACTGGCAGAGCACTTCCACCACTTCGGGATCGACCTGCGTGCTCGCTGGTTGGGGATCGGCCGTGGGTTGTGGATCGGCCGTGGGTTGTGATCGGCCGTGGGTTGGGGATGGGCCTTCGAATGGGCGACCGTGGCCGAACATCGGCTGGGGAAGGGGCCGTTGCGCCCGTTGTGCCGGCGTGGCGCGCAAGCCGGCACAACGGGCGGTGGTCGGTTGGTAGTCGGTCGGGAAAGCGCGGCGACCAGAGCGCGCGTTGGCGCCGCTCACGGGGTGCGCTCTAGTACCCGCGTTTTCCGGGGGCTTTGCAGCCCACCCAAGGATTCCGAGCCACGCGCGCTCTACAACCCGCGGTTTCGCAGGAGTCCCGAAAGATGGGCGCCCCGGGTCCCCAGCGGGGAGCCTACGTGTAGAGCGCGATCTCGTTGACCGCAACCTGGTTGTGGTTGCCCAGGTTGGTGATCCAGACCAGCTTCGAGGGCCGCGCTCAAGCGCGGGTGGCACGGTTTGGGCGTCCAGCGCCGAGATCGGCGGCTGGCCGAGGGCGGGCGGGACCTCCGCCGTCAGGCTCTCCGCCGTCGGGCTCTCCGCCGTGAGGCGGAGCACCGGTGTCGCCCCCGCCGCCTACCCGATGGCGGTAGGCCCGCAGGAGATCACGGTGGCTGAGCCAGCCGACCAGATGGTCGTCTGATTCGCGCAGGACAGGCAGGCCCTCGTCGTCGGTGGCGCCCAGCGCGATCACCGCGTCCTCGAGCGTGTCCCTGGCGTGCACGGTGGGAGCCTCGCGCATCAGGCTGCAAGCCTCCTCAGGCTCGAGGCCGTTGGCGCTGATGTCGCGCTCGAGGTCGACGGCCGCGACCACGCCGAGCAGCCGGCCGGCGCCGTCGACCACCGGCAGCGAATCGAGCCGCTCGCTCGTGAACCGGTCGACGATCTCGTCCAGCGACGTCTCCGGGTGCAGCGCGGCCGGCGGGCTGACCATGGCCTGCGCAACCCGGATCTGGGCCATCAGCCTCGGCGTCGGGGCGTCCAGATCGATTCCCCGGCGGCGCAGTTTCAGGGTGTAGATGTTGTCACGCGTGAGCTTGTTGCTCAGACCGGTGGCAACGACGATCGCGAACATCAGCGGGAGGATGATCTGGTAGTCACCGGTGAGCTCGAAGATGATGACCACCGCGGTCATCGGGGCGCGCGAGGCGGCGGCGAACACCGCGCCCATCCCGACCAGTCCGTAGGCGCCTCCGGCGTGCGCCACGTGGGGCAGCAGCGCGTGCGCGACGTCGCCGTAGGCGCTGCCCAGCATGGCCCCGATGAACAGCGAGGGCGCAAATACGCCGCCGGAGCCTCCGATCCACATCGTCAAGCTGGTGGCCAGGATCTTGGCGAGCATGAGGCCGACCAGGGCGAGCAGCACGTAGTAGCCGACACGCCCTTGATCAGCACCGGATAGCCGACCCCGTACATCTCCGGGACAGCCAGCAGGAGCAAGCCGAGGAGGATCCCGCCCACTCCCGGGCGCAGCCATTCCGGCCAGCGCAACCTCGCCCAGATGCGGTCGGCGACGTCCTCTCCGCCGTAGAGGACGCGGACGAAGATCAGGCCGACGATGCTCGCAAGCACTCCGAGCAGCGCGTAGAGCACGAGCTCGGACGGAGCGGTGAAGGTGAATGCCGGCAGGTGCAGGAAGGGGCAGCGCCCTGACTGATTGCCGCGCCGGGCCCTGCCCCATACTCAGATAGGTGCTCGAACCCACCGTGACCACGACCGTGTGCCACGTCCTGCGCGAGGATTCCGATCTGCTCTCGGCGATCGATCCGGCGCGGCGCGAGCGGGCGATCGAGGAGTGCGTGGTCGGAGCCGCCCGCGTGCCCCGGGGACGCTGGAGCCCCCAGCAGGCCCCGATGATGGAGGCGGGGATCGGACTGCTCGTACTCGAGGGCCTGCTGATCGGTCATGTGGGGATCGACGGGCGCTCGGGATCCGAGCTCCTCGGCGAAGGGGACCTGCTGCGTCCCTGGCAGGGCGAGGGCATCGCGCCCACCCTGGCGGTGACCACCGGATGGAGAGTGCTGGAGTCCGTCCGGCTGGCCGTGTTGGACGAGGCGGCGGCTCGGCGCTTCGCCGCCTATCCCGAGCTCACCGGCCGCCTCGTGGCGCGAGCGCTCGAGCGCGCGCGCAACCTGGCGGTGAACATGGCGATCGTGCATCAGGCGCGGGTCAACGTTCGCCTGCACATGCTCCTCTGGCACCTCGCCGACCGGTGGGGACGCGTCCGTCGCGACGGAGTGATCCTCCCTCTCGGGCTGACTCATACGGTGCTTTCCGATCTCGTCGCAGCGCGGCGTCCCACCGTCACCAGCGCCTTGAGCGAGCTGGCCAGACAGGGTCTGGTGACACCGGTCAAGGACGGATGGCTGCTGTCCGGCGAGCCGCCGGGCGAGCTGCTCGAGCTCCAGCAGGTCGGGGTCTCGCCCCCTGTGCAGGACAGCTCGCCTCACGTTGAGCCGTGAGGCTCCGGCACCTCCTGCGAGCTTCAGCGCACGACGAGGCGGGTGTGCATTCCGCGGGCGTAGTGACCAGGCATCGAGCAGTAGAGCATGTAGGTTCCGGGCCCCAGCTTCCAGTTGGCCTGGCTGAGACCGCCTGACTGGGTGACGCTCACACCCTGGGTGCTTCCGATCATGTGTCCGGACCGGCCCAGGCGCCGGATCCGCAGATCATGGGCGTCCTGGCCGCGGTTCCACAGCTGCACCGTCACCCGGCCGGCGGGCAGCGAGGAACGAGACGGCCACAGCGACCACTCCTGGGCGTAGACCAGCATCCGTGCCGGGGGCCGGGAACCGTCCCGCGCGTTGACCGGGCTGCCGCCGGCGCAGATCAGCAGCCCGGTCAGGAGCGCCGTCGTGATCATCCGCCGGCCGGTCATGCGATCAGCGGATAACGTGCGAAGCGTCCCGCCTCCGGGATCACGGCGGCGGCGTCGTGGTCGAACCACTGCTCGAGCAGCGAGCAGTAGACGCCGCGGAAGTCGACGTTCTCACGCTGATTGCCGTTCGCGTCCAGGCTGGTCAGGGAGGGCCACTCGCCGACCATCTTGCCGCCGGCGCGGGTGCCGATCAGCATCGACACCCCGGCGGCACCGTGGTCGGTCCCGCTCGATCCGTTCTCGAGCGGACGGCGCCCGAACTCCGACCACACCTGGGTCAGCACCCGGTCGGCGAGCCCCCGAGCCTCGAGATCGGCCTGGAAGGCGGCGATCGCCTCGCCGACCAGCGAGAGCCCGGGGTCGAAGGTCTCAGCCTGGGAGGCGTGGGTGTCGAACTGGGTCTCGGGCGTCAGGGCCACGCAGCGAACGGGCAGGCCGGCGGCCAGCATCGCCGCCAGTCCGGCCAGCCGCTGAGGGAAGTCGCTCTCGGTCGACTTGGGGTAAGCGACCGGGCTGGTGTAGGCGGGATCGCCATTGGCTTGACGAAACGGGGCGAGGGCCCGCCGGACGACGCCGACCTCCGATGCCGCCTCGGCGACCTGGGCGATCGCCGGATCGGGGGAACGGCGCTCCGCGTCGCCCAGCCTGGAGGCGGAATCCAGCGCCATTGAGAAAACGTCGCCCCCCACCCCCTGCATCCAGAGCGCGAACGTCTCGGGCCGGTCGATCGCGGCCACCGGATTGCGCGCGGTGGCCAGAGTCGGGTTCATCTCGCCGTCCATGGACAGGCCCTGGAGGGGGGTGGTGGAAGTGCCCACGTTATCCAGATAGCGACCCAGCCAGCCAGTCTCGATACGGGTGCTGGTCGCGCCCACCTCCCAGTAGTGGCGGGACGTGAAGTGAGACATGTCCGGGCTCGTGTAGCCGATCCCGGGACAGACCGTGACCTTGCCGGCGTTGTGCAGGGCGGCGAAGGCCGCCGCCGCCGGACCCCAGCTCAGACTCGGGTCCTCGGTGAAAGGGGTCCCGGCCGAGAGCGGGACCGCCAGGGTCGGGCGAAGCTTCTGGTACAGCGGATCCTCGGTGGGCGCCAGGACCGAGAGGGCATCGATGCCGCCGGCCAGGAAGATCGAGACCAGCACCGAGCTCGAGCTTCCCTGAACGGCGGCCGCTTCGGCGATGCCGTCGGCCAGCGCCCGTCCGCCCAGTCCCAGAGGTCCTGCGCCGTACACCGACATCAGCCCACCGGTGGCTCCCAGCAGAAAGCGGCGGCGATCGATGCCGGTTCCGGCGGGGATCGGCATCCGCGGGTCCCACTCACGAAGGCTTGACCCGCCGCCGGGAGCGCCCGCGGCCAGGGCGGCGCGCATCGCCTCCGAGCGTGAGAAGCTGTCACAGCACGTCCTCGGAGCCCGTGACATCAGCAGGTCTGCCAGTCGGGGGTCGTGGGAATCAGCACCCGGAGCGCGTTCTGGCGAAGGATCCGGTAGCCGGTCTGCTCCCAGTCGCCCTTGATCAGACGCTGAGCGGAGCGGCTGAAGGACTCCAGGTTCGCCCGCGTCCCGGATGAGAGCTGGGGATCACCCCAATGCGAGAGCGCCTTGGCCACCACCTGAGATGGCGTCTCGTCGGCCGGATAGCGCTTGTCGGTGTCGGCGATCACCGTTCCGTCGAGCGCATAGTTGACCGCGGTCAGGCGACCCGACCAGCGCGAGGTGTCCAGCCAGTGGGTGTAATCCCATCCGGCCACGTTGGGGGGCTCGAACAGGCGCTGTCCCGTCATCTCGCCGATCCAGGCCCAGCTGTCGGTGGTGATCGTCTGACCCAGCGCCCGCAGCAACCCGGCGCAGTAGACCACGGGCGGGATCACCATCCGCGGGCCCTCATAGAGCAGTGGATGGCGCAAGATCGCCTCCACCAGCGGCCGGACCTCATAGCCGCTGCGCACGTAGACGCGCTGCAGCGAACGCGTGACCGAGCTCGGGATCGGCGCCCCGATGAAGTAATTCCACAGCTTGGAGACCATGAACGACGGATGGGACCGGTGCTCGACGCACAGCCAGCAGCTGTCTCGATAGCCAAAGCGCCCACGCTTGCCAAAGATCTCCTTGACCCCGTCGTCGTGCAGCTTGGGGTCGAAGTGGAAGTTGTAAGGACCCCGACCCTCGCTCCAGTCGGCGGCGAAGCCGGTGAGCGCGCGGGCCTGTTCCTCGACGTCGCGCTGCGAGTAGCCGCGGTCGGCGCCCAGGGTGAACAGCTCCATCATCTCCCGCGCGTAGTTCTCGTTGGGGCTGTACTTGGTGTTGGAACTGCCCGATAGCCACAGCAGAATGGCCGGGTCGCGCGTGACCTGGACCAGGAGATCATGGAAGTTGCCGAGCGCCCGAGCCCGCATCATCCGGTTCTGACCCAGCATCAGGGCAGCCGTGGCCGACGTGAGCGAGGTGGCGAACCAGCTGTGCCAGATCAGGTCATGCGCTCGACCAGCTGCTGATCGGAGCGCACCATACGGTCAAGCCACCAGCAGTGGTCATCGCCCCAAACCTCGATCGGGTCAAGCGGCCGGCCGCCCTCGGCGTGCGGTGGCTTGCCCACCAGGCGCGAGCTCCCGACTGGCCGGGTCAGCGATGCCACGGCCCCGTCGAGCCCTGCCGCGCCAGGGCGCGAGCCTCGCCCCGCCGGGGGCCGAACCCCGCCCGCCACAGCAGCCGCGTGGCGTGGCGCTCGGTGAAGCGTCCGCGGAGTGTCTCGATCGGGGAAGCGGAGAGCGAAGCCATCGTGCCGGCAGGCGCGCGCACGCGCCCGGATACGGCTGGTTATCGGCAGCTGAGGCGGTCGGCTTGACCGCTCCCGATGCGCGGGTCCGCGCTCGGAGCAGTGATCCGCCTCCCCGCCTGCTCCGTAGAAGGGGCAGTATCCGGACGTTTGTCTCGATCGATCCGGACCCCCATCAAGGAGACTCGATGACCGAGATCAACAAGCCCGAGGGCGGCCGGGAGACGACCGGCGCCGTCGAGCAACTCGCCCGCGACGACGTGGAGCGCAACCGCTTTTTGAAGATGGCCGGCAAGCGGATGGGCGCCGGCGCAGCCGCGACCGGGCTCGCCGCCTTCATCGCCGCGTGTGGCAGCTCGTCCAGTTCCTCGAGCTCCGCAGCTGGCACCTCGAGCGCGGCGAGCAACGCGACCGCGAGCTCCAGCACCACCACCAGCATGGCCGCCAGCACCAGTTCCGGGGGCGACCTCGCGATCGTCAACTACGCGCTGACGCTCGAGTACCTGGAGTCGCAGTTCTACGCCAAGGTGATCAAGAGCGGCCTGTTTCACGGCAAGGACCTGTCGATCCTCAAGAGCTTCGGCGCCGAGGAAGCTCAGCATGTGATCGCTCTCAAGAAGGTCGCGACCAGCCTCGGGACCCCGGCCGCCAAGCCGGCCGGCAAGTTCCCGATCAAGAGCGCCGCGCAGGTGACAATGCTCGCGGCCACCGTCGAGAACCTCGGCGCCGCCGCCTACCTCGGGCAGGCCGGCAACATCCAGAGCAAGGAGATCCTCGCCGCAGCGCTGGCGATCCACAGCATCGAGGCCCGACACGCGGCGACGCTGAACCTGCTTCTGAAGAAGTCGCCAACGCCTGACGGCGCCTTCGCCAAGCCGGCGAGCATGGCCGAGGTCCTGGCCGCCGTCAAGCCGTTCATCGCCTAGCCCGATCCACTTTTCGAGAGGAACACCAAACCATGACAAGCACTGACCTTGCAAGCCCCGAGCTCGGCGCCGTGGAGGTTCACGGCATCAACCGTGCCAGCTTCATCCTGCGCGGAGCACTCGCCGCCGGCGCCGTCTACGGTGCCGGAGCGGTGGCACCGTTCGTGAGCAACGCGTTTGCGGCCACGGCGACCTCGGATCTGGACATCCTGAACTTCGCCCTGACGCTCGAGTATCTCGAGACCGACTTCTACAAGGTCAAGGGCAAGTCGGTCCGCCTCAGCGGACAGGCCAAGGCGCTGGCCAGCTCGTTCGGCGACGAGGAGGCAGAGCACGTCGCGGCGCTCACCAAGGCGATCACCTCGGGCGGTGGCAATCCCGTCAAGAAGCCGATGTTCGACTTCCCGGTTACCAACCAGGCGAGCTTCCTGAAGCTGGCCTACGTGCTTGAGAACACCGGCGTCGGCGCCTACAACGGAGCCGGTCCGTCGCTGACCGACAAGGCGCTCCTGGCCGCCGCGGGCTCGATCGTCCAGATCGAAGCGCGCCACGCGGCTTCCATCGCCGTGCTCACGGGCATGTCGATCACGCCCAACGGGGCCTTTGACAAGCCGCTGAGCATGAAGCAGGTCCTGGCCAAGGCCGGGCCGCTCATCAAGAAGTAGAGCTCGTCCTCACAACGTGGACGCGCGACCCGCGGTCCTCTCCTCCCATCGCGGGTCGCGCGCTACGGCGCGACCCGGTCAAACTAAGGCTGTCCGTGTTTCGATCGCCACTCAGCTTCCGCCAGTCACGACCTGCCCTGACGACCCTCGCGGACGAGGATCTGATGCAGCTCGTGCACGACGGCGAGGCGCAGGCGTTCGAGGTCATCTTCGACCGGCACGCCAACGCCGCGTTCTCGCTCGCCTACCGGATGTGCGGGCGGCAAGGCATGGCCGAGGACGTGGTCCAGGACGCGTTTCTGTCGCTGTGGCGCAGCGGCGCGCGCTATGACCGGGCCCGGGGCAGCGTCCGCTCCTGGGTCCTCGGCGTGGTCCACAACCGCGCCATCGACGCCTTCCGGCGCGACGTCGTCCACGCCGGTCGCGATGTCAGCGACGAGGGCGCCGCCGAGCGGATGCCCGCGCCCCAGAGCACCGAGGGCGAGGTGCAGCGACGCGACGAGGCCCGGCAGGTGCGCGGCGCCCTGGAGGACCTGCCTCCCGATCAGCGCCAGGTCATCGAGCTGGCCTACTTCGGCGGCTTCAGCCACAGTCAGATCGCCACGATGCTCGAGCTGCCCGCAGGTACCGTGAAGGGGCGGATGCGGCTCGGGTTGACCAAGCTGCGCCTGGCCCTCGGCGACCCGTCCGGGGTGCTGCTATGACAGGGGTCAGACCATGAGCGACGAAGACCGGATCGTCGAGGAGCGCGACTGCGGAGGCGACGTCGCCGCCTACGCTCTGGGAGCTTTGGAGCCGGCAGAGGCCGACGCGTTTCGCCGCCACATGGAGTCTTGCGCGGTGTGTCGCGATGAGCTGGTCACGTTCCAGGGAGTGGTCGACGCGCTGCCCATGACCGCCCCGCTGCACCCGGCGCCCGGAGACCTGCGTCGCCGGGTCATGGACGCCGTCGAGAGCGAACCTCAAGCCCGCCGCGACGGCGCGCCCGCCCCCCGGCCCCGATCGCGTCTTGCGGAGTGGCTCACGCCGCGGCCGGCGCTGGCCTTCGGGATGGCGGCGGTGCTGGCCGTGGCCGTGCTCGCGGGGATTACTCTGAGCCCATCCTCAAGCCCGTCGGCGCGGGTCATCTCCGCCCAGGTCACGGGACAGGGCACCGCCGAGCTGCGCGTCACCGGCGGCCACGGCGAGCTCGTCCTGCACCGCTTCTCCCCCCCGCCGGCCGGAGAGATCTACGAGGTCTGGGTCAAGCGTCCAAACCAGTCGCCGTCGCCGACGAGCGCGCTCTTCAGCGTCACCACCAAGGGTGACGGCGACGTGGACGTCCCCGGCAGCCTGCGGGGCGTGGACGAGGTCATGGTCACCCCGGAGCCCGCGGGCGGCACGCCCGCGCCCACGCACCCCGCGGTCATCCAAGCCGATCTGACCTAAGTGGGCGCCCAGGACCGGCCCTCGTCGGGCCGCCGGTGATCCAACCGCGCCCCGGGACCGTAGGAAGTCCCAGCCAGCGAAATCCAATCGATCGGAGCATTCAATGTTGGGACTCGACAATCCAATTCACATCGCCTTCGTGCTCATCGTCCTGCTGCTCATCTTCGGCGCCAAGCGCCTGCCCGAGATGGGCAAGTCGATGGGCGAGGGCCTGCGCGGCTTCAAGGAGTCGATCAGCGGCGAGACCCCGGTCACCCAGATGGAGACCGACCACAGCCCCGTCCGCGTCGACGAGCTGACCCCGGCCACCCCGGCCGAGCCCGTCCTCACCCCCGAGGCCGCCCCCGCTGAGCGCGCCACGGTTAACACGGCCGCCTAGGCCGCTCGACTTCCGTCGATAGCAAGGAAGCTGGCCATGCAGATGCCAAGCGCTTTCGCGCCCGTCGGGCTGCGCCCGGTGAGTCACGACGCCCGAATGGGCGTCGTGGACCACCTGGACGAACTCCGCACGAGGTTGATCATCTCGTTGCTCGCGGTCGCGGTCGCGTTTGGCCTCTGCTTCTGGCAGAACCACCAGCTGCTCAAGCTGGTCAACGACCCGCTTGCCCACAACACTCAGCAGCAGGTTCGCGATGGGAATGGTCCCCTCGGGGCCACGTATTCGGTGCAGCAGAGCAGCCGCGACGTGGCCAAGCAGCTCGGCACGGTCGTCGGCGACCTTCGAACCCAGCCCCACAGCGCCGCGGTCACAGCCTCGCTGGGCCGCGTGCAGCAGAGCCTGAACCGCGACGTGTCGCGCCTGTCGGCTGCCCCGCAGGGCAACAAACCCGTGACCCTGGGAATCGGCGAGCCGTTCACGGCCACGCTGACGGTGACGCTGATCTTCGCCCTCATCCTCTCGCTCCCGGTTCTCCTGTTGCAGGCCTACGGCTTTCTGATGCCGGCCTTCTCACCGGAGCTGCGACGCCACATGCTGCCGATCACGTTCGCGATCCCGCTGCTGTTCGCGGCGGGCGTGGCCTTCGGATATGAGGTCGTGCTCCCGGCGGCGCTGCACTTCTTTCAGAACTTCAACAGCGGCGAGTTCAACGTGCTCGTGCAGGCAGGTCAGTACTACAAGTTCGCCGCCACGATCCTGCTCGCCATGGGACTTCTGTTCCAGGTCCCGGTGGCGATCATCGCGGCGACGCGAGCCGGCCTGGTCACCCCCCGCCAGCTGCGCAAGAACCGCCGCTGGGCGGTGCTGGCGTGCTGCCTGGTGGCCGCGATCCTGCCCGGCGACGCGATCACGATGCTGCTCGAGACGCTGCCCCTCTACTTCCTGTTCGAGGCGAGCGTGCTGATCGCGAGCGTCTCCGAGCGAAGGGCTCGCCGGCGGACCGCCAACGCGTCCGCCAGCTCGGACCCTGACGACGAGCTCTAGGCCTCCGACGAGATGAAGGTCGCGATCGTAGGCGCAGGGGTCTCGGGCCTGGTGGCGGCCCATCTGCTGTCCCGCGAACACGAGATCACCATCTTCGAGGCCAACCACTATGCGGGCGGTCACACGAACACGATCCGGGTCGACACCCCGAACCAGACTCATCACGTCGACACCGGCTTCATCGTCTTCAACAACCGCAACTACCCCAACTTCGAGCGTCTGCTCGATCGTTTGGGGGTTGCCTGGCAACCGTCGTCGATGACCTTCAGCGTCAGCGACGGCCGGGGCGACTTCGAGTACAACGGCAGCTCGCCCAACGGCCTGTTCGCCAAGCGCGCTCATCTCGTCACCCCCTGGTTTCACCGGATGATCGCCGACATGGCGCGCTTCAACCGGGCCGCGCAGGAGCTCCTGCACCACGACGGCGACGGCCCCTCGCTCGGGCAGTGGCTCGAGCAGCAGCGGTTCTCGCGGCCGTTCATCGAGCGGTTGATCGTGCCCCAGGCTTCGGCGGTGTGGTCCGCCGATCCCCAGCAGATGTCTACCTTCCCGGCCCGTTTCCTGGCCGAGTTCTTCGATAATCACGGCATGCTCTCACTGCGTGGTCGACCGCGATGGCGCACGGTCTCCGGCGGATCGGCACGCTATGTCGAGGCGCTCACCCGGCAGCTGAACGGTCGGATCGCCCTCGACACGCCGGTGACGGCCGTCACCCGGGGCGCCGATCACGTTCTCGTCACGCCCCGGGGCGGCGGCGCGCAGCGCTTCGACGAGGTTGTGCTGGCGACCCACTCCGATCAGGCTCTGGCGATGTTGCGCGACGCCAGCGATCGCGAGCACGAGGTGCTCGGGGCGATCCCCTATCAGGCCAACCAGGCGGTGCTCCACACCGACGTGCGGTTGCTGCCCCGGCGCCGGCGCGCGTGGGCGAGCTGGAACTATCACCTGCTCGACCGCCCCGCCCCCCAGACCACGGTCACCTACCACATGAACCGGCTCCAGTCGCTGAACGCCGAGCGGGAGTTCTGCGTCACCCTGAACCGCACGAGCGAGATCGATCCGCGCCACGTGATCCGCAAGATCGACTACGCCCACCCGGTCTACACCGCGGACGGCGTGCAGGCGCAGCGCCGCTTCGACGAGATCAACGGCCGCAACCGCACTCATTTCTGCGGCGCCTACTGGGGCTGGGGCTTCCACGAGGATGGCGTGGTCAGCGCCCAGCGAGTGGCCGCGCGCTTCGGAGCACACCTGTGAGCGCCAGCTGCATATACACGGGCACGATCCGCCACCGGCGGTCCGAGCCCCGCAAGCAGTTCCAGCACCAGCTCGAGCTCGTCTACCTGGACCTCGACGAGCTGCCGACGCTGCTCGGCGGGCGGCTGGCCAAGACCCGGCCCGGTCCCCTGCGCTTCCGCCGCCGGCATTACCTCGGCGACCCGTCCATTCCTTTGAACGAGGCCGTGCGCGATCGGGTGGGTCAGCTTGGCGACGGTCGCCCCGCCGGCCCGGTCCGGCTGCTCACCCAGCTGAGCGCGTTCGGGTTGTGCTTCAACCCGGTGAGCTTCTATTACTGCTTCAGCCCAGACGCCGAGCGCGTCGAGAGTGTGCTGGCCGAGGTCACCAACACGCCCTGGGGAGAGCGCCACTCCTATCTGCTCGCCGACCGGAAATCCGATTCCACCGTGATCACCGGCAGCTTCGCCAAGGAGCTGCACGTGTCCCCGTTCATGGGGATGGACCATCGATACGCGGCTCGGGCCACCGCCCCGGGAGCCACGCTCTCGGTGCACATCGAGAGCGCCCGCGCCGGCGCCCGCGCGTTCGATGCGACCCTGGCGATGGAGCGCCGTGAGCTCACCCCGACCTCGGTGAACCGGATGATCGCTCGCTCTCCGTCGTCCACGCTTCGGGTGCTGTCGCTCATCTACGGCCATGCCGTGGGCCTGAAGCTGGCGGGCGCGCGCGTGCACCCCCACCCGGAGGCCGCGCGGTGAGCTCACCGGAGGCTCGCGGCTGGCGCCTGACGGCGAGCGTGCTGCTCAGACAGATCCGCGTGGGCAGCCTGACAATCGTCGAGGCGGGGCGCCGCGAAGCCTTCGGGACGGGCGCTCCCACGGCCACCATCCACATTCACGATTCGCGCTTCTGGCGGATGCTGATGCGGGGCAGCCGCGGGCTGGCCGAGTCCTACGCGCAGGGCCTGTGGGACTCACCTGATCTGGTCGCGGTGATCCGGCTGGCGGCGCGCAACGCCGTCGTCATCGATCGCGTCCGATCCAAGACGGCCCCGTTCTGGACCCCGGGGCAGAGGGTCAGGGCGCTCCTGAACCGGAGCACCCGCCAGCGCAGCCGGCGTGACATCGCCTCCCATTACGACCTGGGCAACGAGCTCTTCACGCGCATGCTGGACCCCACGATGATGTACTCGTGTGGGCTCTTCGAGCACGAGGGCATGACGCTCGAGCAGGCCTCGGCCGCCAAGCTGGAGCGCATCTGCGAGGAGCTCGAGCTCGGTCCCGAGGATCACGTGCTGGAGATCGGGACCGGCTGGGGCGGCTTTGCGCTGTACGCCGCCGGCACCCGAGGCTGCCGGGTCACGACGACCACCATTTCGCGCCAGCAACACGACTACGCGCTCGGGCGGGTCCGCGAGGCGGGGCTGAGCGATCGGGTCACTGTCCTGATGAACGACTACCGCGACCTGCGGGGAGCCTACGACAAGCTGGTCTCGATCGAGATGATCGAAGCCGTCGGCTGGCAGCACATCGGCACCTTCTTCGCCAAGTGCTCGGAGCTGCTCACGCCCCAGGGCGCGATGCTCCTGCAGGCGATCACCATCGACGATCGCGCCTACGAGGTCGAGAAGGCCTCGAAGTCGTTCATCAAGGAGTACATCTTTCCCGGCGGCTGCCTCCCCTCGATGGAGGTCATCGTGCGCAACGTGGCGCGGCGCACCGACCTGCAGGCGGTGGGCCTCCGGGACATCACGGCCAGCTACGTGCACACCCTGCGCCGGTGGCGAGAGAACTTCGCCGCCCATGGAGGCGAGCTGGACCGGATGGGGTACGACCAGCGCTTCCAGCGCCTGTGGACGCTCTACCTCGCCTACTGCGAGGGGGGCTTTGCCGAGCGCCGGATCTGTGACGTGCAGCTGCTGCTGGCCAAGCCCCTGTGGGCGGTCAAGGAGCGCGCCGCGGTGCGCGGGGCCGCGGTCGCCGCCACTGGCTGATCCGGCTCAATGTCAGTTATCTGACAGATGATTGAACCATTGCTCCACGGGCTGCGCAGAACCCGATGAGCGCCTCAATTGTCATCCGGGGCGCATACCCGTCAGGGAATCTGAAAGGAGCAGTTCTTTATGGCTCATCTCAATCTGGAAGCTGTCGACACCGACGGCGCAATCCGCGAAGCTGCCGAGGAGGTAGCCGGCGATACGCGCTTGAGCTTCCTGCGCAAGGGTGCAGTGGCGGGCGGCGCGGCCGTCAGCGGCGGCGCCATCCTCAGCGCGCTGCTCCCGGGCACGGCGCTGGCCAAGGGTGCCCCGCCGAGCTCGTTCGGCAAGGGTGACATCGGCATCCTGAACTACGCGCTGACCCTGGAGTACCTGGAGAGCTCGTACTACAACGAGGTCGCCAGCAAGGGCGTGGTCACATCGACGGCGGGTACGACCCTGCTCAAGACCGTCGTCAAGGACGAGAACTACCACGTGAAGTTCCTCAAGGCAGCGCTGAAGAGCAAGGCCGCCAAGAAGCCGAAGTTCAACTTCGGCAGCGCCTCCAGCAGCGAGGCGCTGTTCCTGGCCACCGGGTATGTACTCGAGAACACCGGTGTCCACGCCTATCTGGGTCAGGCGGGGAACATCAAGACCCCGGCCTACCTGATCGCGGCCGCGGAGATCGTGACCGTCGAGGGACGCCACGCAGGAGCGTTTGGAGTGCTCACCGGCAAGGCGATCGCCCCGACGACGCTGGACACGCCGTGGACGGCGTCGAAGGTGCTGGCCGCCGTGAAGGGCACGCACTTCATCGTGTAACGGCCGGGGCCGGTGGGGCGACCGGCTCTGAGGTTGGGGGCGCAGGACAGACCGACCGATACCGGGCGGGTTCTCCTTACGGAGGCCCGCCCGTGCTCGTTTCGCCGTCGATCACTCGCTGGGCGACGGCAAAGGCGGCATTGGACGCCGGCACGCCCGCATAGACCGCCGTGTGCAACAGGACCTCCCCGATCTCGGCGGCGGTCAGGCCGTTGCGAAGCGCACCCCGCACGTGCATCGCGATCTCGTTCTCGCGCCCGAGCGCCGTCAGCACGGCCAGGGTGATCGCGCTGCGAGTGCGCCGGTCCAGCTGCCCCCGGGTCCACACGCTTCCCCAGGCGTACCGGGTGATGAACTCCTGAAACGGCTCGGTGAACTCGGTGGTGCGCTCGATCGCGCGCTCCACGTGCTCGTCTCCGAGCACCTCACGGCGAACCTTCATGCCGGCGTCGTAGGTCGGGTCGCTCATGCTCCTCCTCCGGGTGGGTTCAGGTGCCCGGCGATCAGCCCGCTGACCTCGGTGGCCCGTTCCACGCTGGACAGGTGGGCCGCCGGGTCGAGCACCTCGAGCCTCGCCCCGGGTATCGCCTCGGCGATCAGTCGCCCGTGCTCGGGGGGCGTCGACGGATCCTGCGCTCCGGCGATGACCAGCGTCGGAGCGGTGATCTGCGACAAGCCCGAGCGCAGGTCCATGGGGGCGATCGCCTCGCAGCAGCCCGCGTAGCCCTCGGGCTGGATCGAGACGAGCATCCGCCGGAATCGCGACACGACCCCGTCGTCGCGCTCGGCGAAGCCCGGAGTGAACCAGCGCCCCAGCACGGCATCGGCGATCGGCTCGGTGGTGCCGGCCTCGCGGACGGTCGCGGCCCGCCGGCGCCACTCGTCCGCAGGGGGAAGGTGGGCCGAGGTGCAGATCAGGATCAGCCGGTCGATGCGTCCCGGCGCGTTGATGGCGAGCCACTGTCCCACCATCCCTCCGATCGAGAGCCCGCAATAGGAGACGCGCTCGAGCTCCAGCCTGTCCAGGAGAGCAAGGACGTCGCCCCCGAGCTCGTCGATCGAGTACGGGCCCGGCGGCGCCGGCGACCCGCCGTGTCCACGATGCTCGAAGCGGATCAGGCGCGCCACGGCGCCAAGCAGCGCCAGCTGGGGCTCCCACATCTCCAGCGTCGTCCCCAGCGAGCCGCCCATCAACAGAACGGGACCGTCCGCCAGCCCCTCAATCCGATGATTGAGCTCCACGCTCACGTCGACGACCCCCCGGCCTCCAGGGCTCGATGAGCGGCGAGCGCGCGGTCGATGAGCTCCCCGGCACCCGGTGGGGGCTCGGTCTCGGAGGACACGGCCGAACGTTTCAGGTTCTCGAGCATCCGCTGTGGTTCTACCCGGAGTCCGCTCATCAGATCACGTGCCCAGGCGGTCGCCGACCCGACCAGCGCCAGGAGCTCTGAGTGAACTCCCCATTCGGCCTGCCAGGCCCCCGCCGCCCGCTCGTGCTCCTGCTCCATGGTCGCGAGGACGGTCGCCACCAGGCCGGGCACCCGTTTGACGCAGGCCAGCACCGATACGGCGGCGACCGGGTTCTGCTTGTGGGCCATGGCGCTCGACCCGCCCCGCCCCGGGTCGCCGCCTTCGCTGGCCTCCCCCACCTCCTGCTGAGCCAGCAGGGTCACGTCGCGCGCCAGCTTGCCCAGGACCCCTGCGTGGGTGCCCAGAGCCCCGGCCAGCTCGGCGGGCCGCGTCCGTATCGCCTGCCAGGGAAGGACGGGCTCGGCCAATCCGAGCTCGGTGGCCACGCGGGCGGCCACCGCCGGTGCTCGGGCCCCGACGGGTCCGCCCATCTGCACGGCCAGCTCGGAGTCGCGAATCGACTGCAGGCGGCTCCGGGTGGCGTCCAGTCCCACCAGCCAGCCCGCCGCCCGCAGGCCGAAGGGCACCGGCAGCGCCTGCTGGAGCAGCGTGCGCCCGATCATCGGAGTGCTCCGGTGGCGGTCGGCCAGCTCCGCGGCGGCCTGGGCGGCGGCCTGAGCGTCGGCGAGCAGCGGCCCCAGCGCCCGGGACGCGATCAGCATGAGCGCCGTGTCGAGTACGTCCTGGCTGGTGGCGCCGAGGTGAACACAGTCGCGCAGCGACTCGTCGACGGCGTTGCGCAGCGCGGACACCAGTCCGACCACCGGGCTGGCGTGCCGCGCCCCCTCGCGCCCGATCTCCGTCAGGTCGAAGTTCCCGGGCCGGCAGGCGGCGGCGATCCGGGCCCCGGCCGCCTCGGGGATCAGCCCCTCAGCGGCGACCGCCATGGCCAGGGCCGCCTCGACGTCGAGCATCGCCGCCAGCCACGCGTCATCGGTGACCTGGGCGGCGGCGCCCCCGCGCGCGTAGATGCCGCCGAACAGCGAGCCTTCAGACGGCAAAGAAGACGGTCTCGCCCGGCCCCTGGAGGCGGATGTCGAATCGATAACCGCCGTCGACCGGCTCCGCGATCAGTGTGTCGCGCCGCGCCGCCGGCACCCGGGCCAGCGCCCGATCCTCGGCGTTGGCCTGCGCTTCGTCACCGAAGTAGATCCGGGTCACGCACCGGTTGAGCATCCCGCGCGCCATCACCGTCACGTCGATGTGGGGCGCCTGCAACGAATCGGTCCCGCCCACCCCGGCGACACGGCCGGGCTTGACGGTGATGATCTCGAAGGTCCCGTCCCCGTCCTCGGTCCCGTAGCGGGCAAAGCCGCGAAAGCCCTCCAACTCCGACGCGACGCCGTGACCGTGCAGATCGGCGAAGCGACCTTCGGGGTCGGCCTGCCAGGTCTCGAGCAGGAAATCGGGCACCACCACGCCGGCGCCGTCATAGACGGTGCCGGTGATCGTGATCGCCCCCGGCGTGCCCTCGTCGACAGCGTGCGGCCCCTCGGGCCACGGCAGCCCGATCGCGAAGTAGGGCCCCACCGTCTGCGAGGGAGTGGTGGCGAAGATCAATGCGCCTCCTCGAACGGCGTCGCCCCGGGCCCCCGGAGGTAGATGTCGAACTCGTAGGCGGCCGCCCAGTCGGGCTGGGTGTCGTGGATCGAGAACCGCGAGATCATCCGCTCGCGAGCGCTCTCATCGGCCACCGAGTTGAAGATCGGGTCATACGGGAAGAAGGGGTCTCCCGGGAAGTACATCTGGGTCACCAGGCGCTGCGCGAACGCCCGTCCCATCAGCGAGAAATGGATGTGCGCGGGCCGCCACGCGTTGTAGTGGTTGCCCCACGGATACGCCCCGGGCTTGATCGTCAGGAAGCGGTAGTGGCCCTCGTCGTCGGTGACGCAGCGTCCCGCGCCTGAGAAGTTGGGATCCAGCGGCGCCGGCCAGCTGTCCCACCGGTGGCGGTAGCGGCCGGCCGAGTTGGCCTGCCAGACCTCGACCAGGGTGTTGCGAAGCGGCTTTCCCTCGGTGTCGAACACGCGGCCCGAGACCGTGATCCGCTCGCCGATCGGATCTCCTTCGTGCTGGGCGCAAAGGTTCGCGTCATCCGGGGTGATGAGCCTGGCGTCGCCCAGGGCGGGGCCGGTGATCTCGGTGATCGTGTGCGGCAGATAGATCAGCGGCTGCGTGGGGTGACGCAGCGCGGTCGACTTGTACGGCGGGTAGTCCAGCGGCGGATGCGCGTCTTCGGGCTCGCGCACGTAGCTCCCGGGCGTATCACCGATCGGGGAGTAGATCTGGGTCGTCGTCTGCTCACTGCTCATGTCATCTGCGTCCTTTGCTCCATTGTCACCGATCAAGCAGCTCCCTCAGCGCCGAGAGCTCCTCGTCGGTTGGAGGCGGGGTGGTCGCCGGCTCGGCGGTCACCTTCAGCTCCCAACCGGTCGCCTCCTGAACCTCCTGCACATCCACCCCCGGGTGAAGCGCGGTGAGCGTGAGCTCGGCGCTGTCCTCGTCGGGCTCCAGAACACCCAGGTCGGTGACTACCGCGGTCGGGCCCCGGCCGCGAAATCCCAGCCTCCGGCGGTCGCCGGGACCGTCTCCGTAGCCGACCGTGGTGCGGAAGTCCAGGTGCTCGACGAAGGTGCGCGGGGAATGGGGCGCGATGATCACCACCTCCTGGCAGCAGGCGGCGATCTCGGGGGCGCCCCCCGCCCCCGGAAGCCGTGTCTTGGGGTGTGCATATTCCCCGATCACGGTCGAGTTCAGGTTGCCGAACCGGTCGACCTGGGCGGCGCCCAGGAACGCCACCTCGACGCGTCCGGGGCCGATCCAGTAGTTGAACATCTCCGGCACCGAGACGACCACATCGGCGGTCTCGGCGAGCTCCCCGTCTCCGATCGAGAGCGGGATGTGAAACGGCTTGGCTCCGATCGTGCCCGACTCGTAGACGAGCACCAGTTCCGGGTTGTGGACCATCCGCGCCAGGATCGCCGCCGTGCTCGGCCGGCCGACACCGATGAAGACCGAGGTCGCATGCTCGAGGCGCCGTGCCGCGACGACCGTCTGCACCTCGCCTGATGTCACTTCGCTCACCGGCTGTCCTCCCGCAGCACGTGCTCGCGCATCCACGCTGTGAACTCGTCCCGGTCGCGGCTGAGCTTATCCCAGAAGCGGTAGAAGTCGTTGTCGCGCTCGGTGATCCCGAGGCTGTAGGAGGGTCGCGACCCACCGGGAGCCTCCGCGACGGCATCGATCACCCACCCGGGGATCACCACTGCACCCGGGCGGGGCTCGAGCTCGTCCACGATCCGCTCCACCGTGACCAGCGCCCGGTCGGCGGCCAGCACCGTCTCCTTCTGCACGCCCGGGATCCCCCACAGCTGCACGTTGCCCTCGCGGTCGGCCTCCTGAGCGTGGACGATCGCCACGTCGGGACGCAGCGCGGGAACCGCGATCAGCTCCTCCCCGGTGAACGGACAGGTGATCGGCGCCACTCCGGCGAGCGGGGCCAGATCGGTGCCGACGTACCCGCGCATGACCGCGAAGGGAAGGCGCGCGGCGCCCGCCGCGTACCGATTGGCCATCCCGGCGTGGCTGTGCTCCTCCAGCTCGATGGGTCGCGGCCAGTCGTGCTCGACGGCGTCGCGAAAGCGATGCAGCGATCCGACGCCCGGGTTACCGCCATAGGAGAACACCAGCCGGCGAGCCGCGCCCATCCCGATCATCTGGTCATAGAGGATGTCGGGCGTCATCCTGATCAGCTCCAGCTCCTGGCGGCCCTGGCGCAGGACCTCGTGGCCGGCGGCGAACGGGATCAGGTGGGTGAAGCCCTCGAGCGCGACGGAGTCGCCATCGCTGACCAGATCGGCGACCGCCTCGGCGAGGGTGGTCAGCTCAGCCATGGGCCACCGGCATGGCTCGCGCCGGTCCGCTCCAGCGGCAGTCCGACGTAGTTCTCGGCCAGCGACGTGGCCGCCGCCCGCGAGCTTGCGACGTACTCCAGCTGCGAGCGTTGCAGGGCCAGCCCGTAGGCATCTCCGTCGGGATCGGTGTGGAGCATGGTCGTCATCCACCAGGAGAAGTGCTGGGCTCGCCAGACGCGGCCCAGGCACCGGTCCGAGTACTCGCGCAGTCCGGTCTCCGAGCCCGACTGCAGGCGGTCCACCAGCGCTCTGGCCAGCACGGTGACGTCGGCCACCGCCAGGTTCAGTCCCTTGGCGCCCGTGGGAGGCACGATGTGGGCCGCGTCGCCGGCCAGCAGCAGCGACCGGAAGCGCATCGGCTCCGCCACGAAGCTGCGCATCGGGGTGATCGACTTCTCGAGTACCGGGCCCTCGGTCAGCTCCCAGTCCTCGCTGGCCAGCCGAGCGTGCAGCTCGTCCCAGATGCGCTCGTCGGGCCAGTCGCCGATCTTCTCCTCAGTGCCGACCTGGATATAGAGACGGCTGATCGTGGGTGAGCGCATGCTGTGCAGCGCGAAGCCCCGCTCGCTGTGGGCGTAGATCAGCTCGTCGGTCGAGGGCGCCACCTGCGCGAGGATCCCCAGCCAGGCAAACGGGTAATCGCGTTGCCAGACCCCGAGCACGTCATCGGGGATGCACGTCCGGCAGACCCCGTGGAACCCATCGCAACCGGCGACCAGGTCGCAGGTGAGCTCGTGGGGCTCACCCTGATAGGTGTAGCGGAGCACCGGCTCGTCGCGATTCAGGCCGTCCAGCGACACCTCGGCGCACTCGAAGCGCAGCGGGGCGTCCATGGCGAGCCTTGCGGCCACGAGGTCCTTGACGACCTCGGTCTGGCCGTAGATCATCACCGCTCGTCCGCCGGTGAGCTCGCTCATTGGAATGTGGTGACGAGCTCCGTCGAAGCACAGGTAGATGCCGCCGTGAACGAGGCCCTCGCGGTCCATGCGCTCCCCCACTCCGGCTTCGCGCAGGACGTCGATGGTCCCCTGCTCGAGCACGCCTGCCCGAATCCGGCCCTCCACATGCTCTCGGCTGCGGGCCTCGAGGATCACCGTGTCGATGCCCTCGCGTGCCAGCAGCTGACCGAGCAGCAGCCCGGCCGGGCCCGCACCCACGATCGCCACCTGCGTTCTCTCCGTGATCAACGTGCCCGGGACGATAGTGATTTCGGTCTGCGCGCAGAGCGCCCCAGTGGCCGCTCTGCGAACAGCGGCGGGTGCGGACCGCTCTCAGGATTCCTGGATGTGATCGGCCTCGCGCGGCCCCGGGAAGGGCCGGGTGAGGCAGAACTCCTCGAGCGTTGCCTCGGGCACCCCCTCCACGCCCGGGGTGTCGGAGGCCTCGCCGCGGGTGTGCGGGTCGTCGGCGAAGCCGCCGACCTCCACCGAGTGCTGCGGGGACCGGTAGCCCGAGATCCCGATCAGGTGCAGCTGCAGCGCCTTGCCGAGGGCATCCAGGCGGGCGGCGATGATCGGCTCCTGGTTGACGGTGTAGTTGGTCCCGCGCGCCTGGAAGAACCCGTACTCCCCTCCGTGCGCCACGAACGGGGTGTTGACGCATCCGCCTGGAGGCGCCACGGCCCCGCCCGAGGAGAGCGTCTGGGCGCGAGCGGCGCGAGCGTCCAGCACATCGGCCTCGTGCACGAGCGTCCGGTGAAGCGCGTTCAAACGGCTGGTGTCGGCCGAGCGCGCCCGTTCGGTGGACAGCTCGCGATCGACGATCGATACCTTCAGCTGGGCGACGTCGTCGCGCTCGACCAGGACGGCTGCCGTGGCCCGGCGCCGCCGTGCCTGCACCTTGGCCAGGCGGATCGACTGCGCCGTCACGGCGTCCCGCGCGGCGGCCACCGCCTTGGTCGTCGCCACGTTGGTGTGCTCGATCGCGGCCAGGTTGCGCAGCCCGGTCACCAGGGCGTCGAAGCCGCCGGAGTCGACCACGACGTTGACGATCGTAGGCGGAGGCGTCTCATACTCGGCGCGGAGCTCGGCCGCCAGAGCCTGCTGATCTGATGTGTAGGCGGCGCGCAGGTCGCTCAGACGGCCGCGAGCCTCGGCGAGGGCAGCGGAGACGGTGTCCAGCAGCTGCTGCTGCACGTTCACGCTGTGCTGGATCGCGGTCAGCCTCGTCTCCAGAGCGCTGATCGAGCCCTCAAAGCCCTGAATCCTGTCGGTCTCGGACTGGACTCGGGAGTGCAGCTGGGAAGCTCGCTGCTGTCCGGCCTGATACCGGCTGATCAGATCCGCAGAGCTCGAGTCCGTCGAAGCCGCCGCCGTCGCGAGGCAGAGCAGGCAGGCGGATGCGATGACACGAGCTTTGGACATGCGGCTATCTCCCGAGGACGCGCGCCACGACGTTCGAGCGGGTGCTCAGACTTCGCCCCGCGGCCGGCGGCGACGCTAGCAAGCGCCCGGTTAGCTGGGCTTTTTATCCGAATCCTGCAGCGAAACTTGCAGTCGCGACGGGGTACGATGACCGCGTGATCTGCGCGGCCGGCGCCTCCGACGGGCGGTCATCCTATTCTCCGGTGCGTAGTTTCCGAAACCGTCGGGGATCGCCAACCTCGGGATGGAGGTAGTGGGGGTGCATGAAGCCGCTAAAGCTAAAGCCTGCTGGTCGCCTTGCGCGAAGATCGACAGCTACCGGATCCGGTGATCGATGGAGCTTGGGACCGAAGCTAGCTCCAGCTGGAGATCGATCGCCTGCGCGCTGAACTGAACCAGCGTGAACGGGAGGCGGCCGCTCACGCGCGTCAGCTGGAGCGTTATGCCGCCGATCTTCGCGACACCTTCAAGGCTGAGCGGGCCCGAACCCAGCAGCTGACGCGCTCCTACATGGCGACCGTGCGAGCTCTCTCCAACGCCGTGGAGGCTCGCGACGCCTATACGGGGAAGCACGCCGAACGGGTGGCGGCGTATGGGATCGCGATCGCCCGGGCGCTCGGCCTCCCGCGCCTGGACGCGCCGGAGATCGAGTTCGGCTTCCTCCTGCACGACATCGGCAAGGTCGCCGTCCCGGACTCGATCCTCTACAAGCCGGGTCCGCTGACCGTCGAGGAGCGCGGGTTGATGGTCCGCCACCCGGTGGTCGGCTCTGAGATCGTGAGCGGGATCGAGTTCCTGGCCGAGGCGGCCAAGGTCGTGCGCTCCCACCACGAGCGCTGGGATGGCACCGGCTACCCGGCTGGGCTCGCCGGTGAGGAGATCCCGGTCGCGGCCCGGGTGTTCGCGGTCGCCGACGTGCTCGATGCGCTCACCACCGACCGTCCTTACCGGCCGCGGATGCCGCTCGCGAAAGCCCGTCGGATCATCGTGGAGGGCTCGGGCAGCCAGTTCGACCCGCACGTGGTCAACGCGCTGGACGTGATCGACGACGCCACGATCGAACGGATCGGCCGGGAGGCCAGGTGAGGCGATCCGTCCTCGTCGTCGACGACGACCCCTTCATCCGCAAGCTGGTGGCGACCACGCTCGAGGACGTCTCCCGGTTCGAGCTCCACGAGGCCGCCGACGGGATCGAAGCCCTCGAGGTGGCCGAGCGTGAGCTTCCGACGATCGTGTTCCTGGACGTCGACATGCCCCGCCTGGACGGCATCGATGTCTGCCGGCGGATGCGTGCCAATCCGGCCACCAGCGCCGCGACGATCGTGATCCTCACCGCCGCCCACGGCGATCGGATCGAGAGTCAGGCCGAGGAGGCCGGCGCTGACCTGTTCCTGACCAAGCCGTTCAGCCCGCTTGACCTGCTGCGGTTGGTCGATCGACTCGGGGGCACCGGCCGGGGCCGGTAGGCGCTCGATTTCTGGGGTTCCGATATTTGTGGCCATATTGGCAACAAATATCGGAAGGCCCACAGGACCCCGGACGGGGTCCGAGCACCCTTAGCCGAGATCCGGCGGCTGAACCGCCCTCAGGAGATCTTGATCAACACGATCGTGTTGATCACGAACAGGACCGCGAACAGGATCGTCCACCGGTTGAGGTTCTGCTCGACGAGCGAGCCACCGCCCAGCGGGCCGGCTCCGGTGCCCACGCCAAAGGCGCCTGACAGCCCCGAGTCCTTGCCCGAATGCATGAGGATCAGGAAGATCAGCCCCACGCATATGAGTACCTGCACGACGTCGAGAATGGTCGCCATGGCGACGATGGTAGTAGCTGCGCGCGGTCAGGGCACCCGCTCGCGGTAAGAGCACCCGCTCGCGGTAAGAGCACCCGCTCGCGGTAAGAGCACCCGCTCGCGGTAAGAGCACCCGCTCGCGGTCAGGGCGCCTGCTCGCGGTCCAGCTGCCGCAGGATCTCGATCGCCTCGCCTCGCAGCGTGCCGTCGATCGCCTCGTAGTCGTCATCGGACAGCTTGCCGGTCCTGAGGTCGAGCTCGGCGTCGCGAATCTCGCGGTACTTGGCGTCGCGAGCCGCCTCGAGCTCGGCCACGCTGTCCCGCCCGGAGGGCCCGCGCGACCCGTGGGCGGCGCGCAGGGGCCCCGAGACCACGTAGAAGACGCCGACGAGGACGACGAGGACGATCAGGTACTGCATCGCATCGCCGGTCTAGACGAGCTCGCGCGCCCGCTCGGGCACCGGCGCCGGCGGGCTCGAGGGGGCGTCCCGGGGGCTCGTGCGGCGCGGGCGGCGGGGCCGGTTTCTGACCGGCATCGGCCACAGCGCGATCAAGCCGCCCAGCGCGGCCAGGATCGCTCCCAGCCACAACCAGGTCACCAGGGGCGACACGATCAGCAGGAACTGGGCGGACCACGGATGGCTGACGAAGCGCTGGGTGAGCTCGCGGATGGCGATGTCGCGCAGCCCGTAGAGGTAGTTCAGGGCCTTGGCCTGCTGGGCCGGCGGAAGCCGCTCGGCCTGAGCCAGGGCGGGCGTGAGCACCGCGTCGCCCTTGTTGATCAGTCCCTGGAGGGGCGCCACGTTGGGGTTGATGACCGTCCAGATGTCGCGCGTCAGGCCGGCGTCCAGTCCCACCCGGCTTTCGTCTGACCCGTTGAAGAAGCGCCCGATCGGCTGCGTGGGATCCTCCGCGGGATACAGGCCGTAGGTCGTCTGCACGGTGGTCACGTGGTGGCCGCCCTTGGAGACGGCGAGGATCGCCCCCAGCGAGATCTTCTGGGCCGACGCGCTCGCCGTCGCGCGCACGTAGCGGAAGACGTAGCCGTCCTCGCGGACGCTCTGACCTGGCTTCAAGGTGGCCGTGCGGGAGTGCTGGAAGCTCGTCGAGGCCGCCACGCCGATCAGTGCCACCGCCACCCCGGCGTGGACGATGTAGCCCCCGTAACGCCGGCGGTTGCGTCGCACCAGGCGGGCCAGCGCCACCGGTGCATGCTCTGAGGTCATGGCCTGGCGCGCGCGCACGCCGCGGGAGAACTCCTGAACGACGGAGGCCACGACGAAAGCCCCCAGCCCGAACATCAGATAGGCGAACAGGTGGCGGGTCACTCCGGGCACGAACAGCAGCACGACCAGGGTTGAAACGCCCACCGCCGTTGGGAAGGCGAAGCTGCGACGCAGCTTGGCCGCGGTCACCCGGCGCCAGGCGATGATCGGACCGATGCCCGAGAGCAGCACCACGATCAGCGCCAGGGGGACGACGAAGGGACGGAAGGCGGGCGGGCCCACCGAGACCTCGGTGCCGGTCACGGCTTCGGAGATGAGCGGGAAGAAGGTGACCCAGAAGATGACCGCGGTCAGCGCCAGCAGCACCAGGTTCTGGAACAGGAAGACCGCCTCGCGGGAAAGCAGAGAGTCGAGCCGGGCCTCGGAGCGCAGCCCGTCGCGTCTCCACAGGACCAGCGAGATCGAACCGATCGTCATCACCGTGATCAGGGCCACGAACGAGATGTTGAGCGTGGGATCGCTCACGAAGGCATGGATCGAGCTCAGGATCCCGGAACGCACGAGGAACGTGCCCACGATGGCCAGCGTCCCGGTGAGCAGGATCAGCGACGCGTTCCAGGTCTTGAGCATCCCGCGCTTCTCCTGGATCATGATCGAGTGGATGTAGGCGGTGGCGCAAAGCCAGGGCATCAGCGCCGCGTTCTCGACCGGATCCCATGCCCAGTAGCCGCCCCATCCCAGCTCGGTGTAGGACCAGCGCGCTCCGAGCAGGATCCCGATGCCCAGGCACAGCCAGGCCGCCAGCGCGAACCTGCGAGTCACCTGGATCCATTCGGCGCTCAGCCGGCCGCTGATCAGGGCCCCCACCGCGAACGAGAACGGCACCAGCAGCAGCGTGTAGCCCGAGTAGAGCATCGGCGGGTGGATCATCATCGTGGTGTGGCGCAGCAGCGGATCGAGGCCCGCTCCCTCGCTGGGCGGTGTCGAGCTGGTCGCGAACGGGTTCGCGAACAGCACGGTCAGCGTCGTGAAGAAGCCACATAGGACGAACAGGACGGCCTGCGCGTAGGGGGCGATCTCGCGCACCCGCCGGCGGGTCAGGAACAACGCGAGGCTCGACCACAGGGAGAGCAGCATCACCCACAGCAGCAGCGAGCCCTGCTGGGTGGCCCAGATCGCGGCTGCCCGGTAGAAGGTCGGCGTCGTCGTGCTCGAGCCGCTGGCCACGATGTTGTAGGAGAAGTTCGAGGTCAGGAACGCGATGTCGAGGATCACGAACCCGATCACCGCCATCCCGGCCACCGAGTACATCGCCCGGCGTCCCGAGTCCACCCAGGCCGAACCGCCGGCGCGGGCCCCGTACAGCGACGCGCCCAGTCCATAAACGCACGTTGCCAGCGCGAGGATGAGCAGCACACGCCCGACCGCGGCCATCAGCTCGCCCCACGCATCAGCTCGCCCCTGTCATCAATAGGAGGCCGACGCAGCCTGGTACTTGGACGGGCACTTGGTGGTCAGCGAGTTGGGCTGGCCGATGAACTCCGAGGTCCCGCCCTTCTGCACATCCACCAGCACCGCGCGTCCCTGGGCGAAGGGATCGGGCACCTCGCCCGTGTAGCGCACCGGCACCGAGACCTCGAGCTTGGGATCCCTGACCCGGAACAGCAGGGCCGGCCCCTGTCGCTGGACCGAGCCGGCAAGCACCGTGCCGGCGAGGATGTAGGTCCTGCCCGGCTGGGCGCGCTTGAGCAGCTGGGACGCAGTGAACTCGTCGCGGCCGGCCGAGAAGCTCGTGTACACGAGGGCAGACGCCAGCAACAGCGCGACGGTGAGAGCGATCGTGAGTCGAATGGCGCGCTTGCGGCTCGGATCCATGCCGGGAGGCATTGTCCCATAACCGCCTCCCTCGGCACCCCGGCCCCCGGCGCGCGCTTGACTGCAAACCGGGCATCCGGCGCCCGGCGCAGGCTCCGGACACGGCCCCGTCTCGGGATCTCGCGGTCGGACCAGGGGCCGCGCTCTATTAGCGTCGTGTTAGCGGCCAGGGTTTTATGGCCTGAAGGCGAAACCATTACGCGTCGATGCCGTTCTTCCTATGACAGTGCTTGCTAGAAGCAAATCCGGCGCCGGCATGATCAGGCGCCACCGCGAAGGGCGAACGGGGCGTCCGGCAGGGCGTGGGGACGCCACGGTCACTTCGGAGTCGGCACGGCCCAACCAGGCCGCGACCTCGGCACGGCGACGGCGCGAAGCCGGCGCTCCCCAGGACCAGGCGGTCTACGCCTGCAACTGTGGCTTCGTGTTCGAGGCACAGGTGTCGACCTCCGTCGGCTGCCCTCACTGCGGCGGCACCCAAGCCTGGTAGCGCACCAGACCGGCCATTCGTCGACCGGGCCGCGAGGCCCCGGTCAGACTCCAGGGGCGGTAGCCCGGGCGGCGCCGCGCCGCGATGTCGGACAGTCAAGTCGTCTGAGGTGGTGTAACGGCTTCGAGCTCGTCGTTTGGGGGTTGGCGGCTCTTGCCGCGTTGAGAGCGACAGCCTCCTCGTCTGGTTGTTGTTCGAGCGAGTTCTCCTCGTCGCGCCGGCGGATGGCCGAACCGCAAACGCGGGTTTCAGAGCGGGCTCCAAGCAGTTTGACGAGGTGCGCTCCACGGCCCCCGGAATCCGCGGCTCTCAGAGCACGGCCGCCGGCCGAGCTCGAATTGCGCTCCGAAACACCCGGTTTGTTCGCCATGCGACCAAGGCTGACGCAAACCGAGGGCCTCAACCCTTCCCGGCCCGCCTACCGGGCAAAGCCGATCACTCACCCGCCGAAGAGGAGAGATCCGGGGTTCCCGCCGCGCCCTTCGCAACTCGTCCTCCCCGGATGAGGCCCGAACCCGGCCCCAGATGAGGCCCCGAACCGGGGCCGATCGACTCGGCACGTCGGCGCTCACGGAGTTTGCGCAAGTTTGACGCTCGCCCAGCGTTTCCAGGCTTGACCGATCGTTTGGAAAGGGACGCTGGCTCGATGACTCGCCGCTTCGCAGGAACCAACTCCACCGAGTACGCGACATCGACCATGGCCGCACGGCTCCCATCAAGCAGGAAGTACGGCTCCGATCCAGGGCCGAAGTGCGGGTGGGCCTGGCGGCCCACCCGCAGTGACGGCGGCGACACGCTTTCCAGCCGCTCGTCCTGACCGACAGGGGGACGAGGCCCGGGCGCTGTGGGAGGCGTCCGGGCATCCGTCCAGCGCAGCCCCCACGCTCAAGGCATCGCAGCCCTGCGCCCCGACGTGGTCAAGCTCGACATGACCCTCATCCAGAACCACCCCAGCCGCCTTTCCGGCGAGGTGATGAACGGCGTCTGCGCCTACGCCGAGCAGACTGGAGCCGTGATCGTCGCCGAGGGCGTCGAGGAGGAGCGCCACCTCGTGGCGGCCCGCTCGCTGGGGGCCAGTCTCGCCCAGGGGTGGCTGTCCGGCCGCCCCGGTCCGCTTCCCGCCGAGCCCCGGGTCGTCCGCTCACCGGTCACGCTCGGGCTCTCGCCGCGGGTCACGGCCGCGTCTCCGGTCGCCCTGGTCCACAAGCGGCGGCGTCTGACGGTCGGTCGCAAGGACGTATTGCTCAGCATCACCCGGGCGCTCGAGGCCCAGGCCTTGGCCCTGGGCGAGCACGCCGTGGTCGTCTCGTCCTTCCAGCACGCGCGGTACTTCAGCCCCCAGAAGCTGTCGCGGTACGCACAGCTGAGCGACCGGGCGGCGCTCGTGGTCGTCCTCGGAGTCGGGATGCCCGATCCCCCGGCACCCGGGGTGCGGGGAGCCGCCCTGGCCCCCGACGACGAGGTGGTCGGGGAATGGGACGTGGCCGTCCTCGGGCCCCACTATGCGGGCGCCCTCGTCGCTCGGGATGTCGGCGACCCAGGTCACGACCGTGACCGCCGGTTCGAGTTCGTGCTCACGTTCGATCGGGAGCTGGTGATCGACGTCGCGGCCTCGCTCATCGACCGCGTCAGCGGCACGCGGGCCGGCACGTCGCAGGCCGCCCCTCAGCGCTCAGCGTTCCAGCGCCTCTAGAGCAGGCTGCCGCCGGGCGGAACCACCCACAGCTTGCGGGCGAACTCGGTCGCCGGCGCCACCCCGAGCTCGGCGACCCGCGGGGCACCCGCCGCGCTCATCGCCCGCGCGAGCTCCGACCATCCCCGAGCCACCCCGGCGACGCGAGCTGTCGGCCCCCAGCCCACGGCCTCCGAGAGCTCGCGGGCCCGCGCCTCGACGTCGGCGAGCGTGAACTCGCCGAACGGCTTGTAGCCGCCGTCGGCATAGACCGGCTGCTGCAGGGGATCCTCGCCGGTCACCCGAATCCCCACTTGGGGATCGACGAGAAGGCTCCGTTGCGGATCGCGCGCTCGGTGTCGGGCGAGCGCCGGGTGGTCGGATACGGGGGTCGCTTCCATGGATTGGGGGCGATGGTCCCGTAATGCTCGCGCAGATGGGCGGTCAGCTCGCCGCGATGGTTGCGGCAGGCGTAACGGCGCGGGCCCAGAGGACCCCCTCCGAGCCACACGAGCCACCCTCCCGGCGGGACGTCGAGGTACTCGCCGAAGCCCAGCTCCCGCAGCCGCCGCTCGAGCTCGGGCTGGGTCAGGGGGTCGGGCTCCGCGCTGCAGAAGTCGCACCTGAAGATGACTCGAACCGGCACCGGACCTCTTACCAGCGCGGCCCGTAGCCGGTGCGAAGCTCCTGCCCGGGTCCGCGCCATGCCGGCTCGCGATCGAACTCGCGGCGAATGGCGCGCCGGCGCATCCGGCGCAGCAGCGGGCCGTACGTGAACTGCTGGGCTCGGGCCTTGGCCTGACCGAGCGGAGTCGGTTCCATGAACGGCATGAAGCGATCCGGGAAGCCGGGCATCGTGCACGCCATGCAGATGCCGCCGACGTTCGGGCACCCGCCCATCCCGTCCGTCCAGCCGCGCAGCGGCACGTTGCATTTGACCACCGTGCCCTTGCAGCCGAGCTTGACCAGGCAGCCGCGGGAGTCCGCCGGGGAAGCGGCGAACTCGCCCTGCTCGGCGAACCCGGCGCGGCCGCATCCCTCCGCGACGGTGCGCTCGAACAGCCATGTTGGGCGCCCCTGCTCGTCGAGATCGATCATGGGCTCGACCCCGACCACGTGCAGAGCGAGATGGAGCAGCACCTCGGTGATGTTGTCAGGCTGCACCGGGCAGCCCGGCAGGTTGACGATCGGCAATCCCCGGCCCGACACCCACCCCGGCCCCAGGTAGTCGCGCAACCCCATCGCCCCGGTGGGGTTGCCGCGCATCGCGGGCACGCCACCGTAGGCGGCGCAAGTGCCCAGAGCGAGGACCGCCGCCGCGCGCGGCGCCAGCCGGTCGATCCAGGTCGTGGTCGGGATCGGATCTCCGGTGACCGGATCGACTCCGAGCGCCGCCCAGCACCCGTCCCCGTTGATCTGCTCGTTGGGGACCGAGCCCTCCAGGACGAGCACGAACGGACCGAGCCTGCCCGCCGCCGCGCTCCAGAAGGCGCGCATGAACTCCTCGCCCGTCTCAAAGGCCAGCAGCGGGCTGTAGATCGCCAACCGGGGCATCCCCGGCAGGGTGCCGCGGATCAGGTCCTCCAGGCTCGGGCTGGTGGCGCTGGTCATGGCCACCGAGTCGCCATCGCACCCCAGGCCCGAGCTCAGCCACAGGACGTGCACGAGCCGGCTCTCGGAATGGGCGTATCCCGGGCCGAACTCGACGCTGCGCATCAGGGCTGCCCGCGCGCGGAGCCCGCGTCGAACAGGGTCCGCACGCGCCCGCCCGATGTCTCGAGCATCGCTGCCAGCTGGTCCTCGATCTGGCCGTGCAGGTGCCACTCGTCGCCGTGGCCGGTGACCAGCCCGGATCGCGACAACCGGGCCAGCGCATGCGAGACCGACGGTCGCTCTGCTCCCACGAGCCGGCCCAGAAGCTGGTGGGTGAGCGGCAGCGGCAGGCGGATCCCTCCGGGCTCCACCCGCCCCCAACGCGCGGCCAGGTGCCACAGCAGGAGGGCCAGCCTGACTTCGAGGCGCGGCTGCGAAGTGATGGCGCGCTGAACGTTGAGGTTGCGGGCGCGGCGCTCCACGCGATGCAGCAGCGCCTGCATGAGCTGTGGCCAGGGACGGACCCGGTCCGCGAAGCCCCCGTCGAGGACCGCGAAGCGCATCGGCTCGAGTCCCCGCCATTCCACTGCGCAGACGAGGAGCTCGTCGCCGTCCCCCTCCGAGGTCTCGACGAGATCTCCCGGCCCGAGCAGCTCGGACGCCACCCGGTCGCCCACCCGGACGTTGACCGCCAACACGCCCTCCAGGATCAGGACTCCCGGGCCGGGTGCCGCCGCTGCCAGTCGCTCCGCAAGCCCGATCTCACCGACGTCCGCCTCGAAGGTCGCCGCGGTCGCGGCGCCCCGGGCCACCAGTCGCATGCGCACGTCGAGCGCCTCGGCGAGATCGACGTCCAGATCGAGCAGATAACGGTAGGAACTCGAGCGCGGCGCCGCACCGCGTCGGGACGCCCATCGAGGATCGACCGCAGCGTCGCCGCCGGATCCGCGGTCGGGCTGGCCCGTCAGGTTCGTACCTTCCACGACGCCTCTCCGATCGTGTGCTTCCCGACCCGAGTCCCCACTTCCCACTCGAGCCTTCGTGGAGCATACGCCTCGGGTAGACGGAAATCACGGTTCCCTGCACGAGATACGACGGTAATCCTGCTTACCGTGACCTGGATTACTGGCGGTTGGGCCGGCCCCTCGGCCGGTGATATACCGGGGCCCCGGCAGGTACGGCGGCTAAGCCCTGGCTCGCCGTGAATGCCAGAGAGGAGTGGATGCGAGACGATGTGCCTGGCAATCCCCGGACAGGTGATTGAGTTGGTCGATGAGGTCAACCAGATCGCCAAGGTTGACGTCGTCGGGGTTCGCCGCAACGTCAACGTGAGCCTGCTCGCCAACGATGGCGACCACGCGCGCCCCGGGGACTGGGTGCTGATCCACGTGGGCTTCGCGTTGTCCAAGGTCGACGAGGAGGAAGCCCACGCGACGCTCGCGCTCCTGCAGCGGATGGGCGCCGACTACGAGCAGGAGCTCGAGGAGCTGAAGGCGAGCGTGATCGAGTGACATCGCCGTCTGCGGCCGAGGCCTGCCAGGCGGTGCCCGGCCATTGCATCACCTGCTCAGACGAAGCGATCGAGATGACCGTGCTGTCGGTTGACGCGGAGCGCGAGCTGGCCCTCTGCGAGACCGCCGACGGCCGCCGGGAGACGGTCGAGATCGCGCTGGTCTCGCCCGTCCGCCCCGCCGAACGCCTCCTCGCCCACGCCGGCACCGCGATCGGCCGGCAAGGAGGCGTTCTGTGAAGTATGTCGACGAATACCGCGATGCGGAGCTCGGGCAGGCGCTGGCCACCCAGATCGCGGCCGAGACCGAGCCGGGTCGTCACTACAAGGTGATGGAGGTGTGCGGCGGTCACACGCACTCGATCTACAAGTACGGCATCGACGACCTCCTTCCCCCCAACGTCGAGCTCGTCCACGGACCGGGTTGCCCGGTGTGCGTGATCCCAATGGGCCGGGTTGATGACGGAATCGCCGTCGCCCACAACGACGGAGTCATCTTCACCTGCTTCGGCGACATGCTCAGGGTCCCGGGCTCCGAGCACACCCTGCTCGACGCCAAGGCCCAGGGCGCGGACGTGCGGATGGTCTACTCGCCGCTGGACGCGCTGCGGATCGCGCGTGAGAACCCCGATCGCGAGGTCGTCTTCCTCGCCATCGGCTTCGAGACGACTGCTCCCTCGACGGCGCTGACGCTCAAGCGCGCCAAGGCCGAGGGCGTCACCAACTTCTCGTGCATCTGCAACCACGTCACGATCGTCCCGCCGCTGCGGGCGCTGCTGGAGTCCCCGGACCTTCGCCTCGATGGGTTCATCGGCCCCGGCCACGTGTGCACGGTCGTGGGCGCACGCCCCTTCGAGTTCATCCCGGCCGACTACGGCCGCCCCGTGGTGATCTCGGGCTTCGAGCCGCTGGACATCCTCCAATCGATCCTGATGATCCTGCGCCAGCTTGGCGCCGGCCGCCACGAGGTCGAGAACCAGTACACCCGGGTGGTGCCCCACGAGGGCAACCTGCGCGCGCTCGAGGTCATGGCCGAGGTCTTCGAGCTGCGCCCCCACTTCGAATGGCGCGGGCTCGGATTCATCTCCCAGAGCGCCCTGCGCCTGTCCGAGGCCTACCGGGAGTTCGACGCCGAGGCGAGGTTCGAGGTCCCCGGCGTACGCGTTGCCGACCCCAAGGCCTGCCAGTGCGGCGAGGTCCTCAAAGGCGTGATCAAGCCATGGGAGTGCAAGGTGTTCGGGACCGCTTGCACGCCGGAGCACGCAATCGGCACCTGCATGGTGTCCCCCGAGGGCGCGTGCGCCGCCTACTACAACTTCGGGCGCTTTGCGCGTGAGCGGGAGGCGGTGTGAGCGAAGCCGGTTCCGGTCAGGTCGTCAGCGGCCGCGAACAGCGCGTGCTGGAGATCATCCAGACCGCCCGCTCCAAGCGGGCGCGGTTTCGCGACGAGCGCATCACCCTTGCCCACGGGGCCGGAGGCAAGGCCACCCAGACGCTGATCGAGGGCCTGCTAGTGCCGGCGTTCGCCCGCGAGGGCTCCGGCTCGCTGCCCGCGCTCGCCGACGCCGGCGCCGTGTCGGTGGACGGCACCCGCCTGGCGATGACCTCGGACAGCTTCGTCGTCAAGCCGTTGCGCTTTCCCGGCGGCTCGATCGGCGAGCTGGCGGTCAACGGGACCGTCAACGACCTCGCTATGGCCGGAGCGCGCCCGGTCGCCATGACCGTCTCCATGATCCTCGAGGAGGGCCTCGAGTCCGACGCGCTGCGGGCCGAGGTGGCGGCGATCGCCGACGCGGCGCGCGCAGCCGAAGTCGAGATCGTCGGCGGCGACACCAAGGTCGTGGAGCGCGGCGCGGCCGACGGCATGTACCTGTGCACCACCGGGGTGGGCGCCGTCGACCCGCGGGCCCAGCTGGCCACCGACGCGATCCGCCCCGGCGACCAGATCCTGGTCTCGGGTCCGATCGGCGAGCACGGAACCGCGATCATGCTGGCGCGCAACCAGTTCGACCTGGACGCCAGCATCGAGTCCGACACGTGCTCGCTGTGGCCCGCCGCCGACACCCTGCTCGAGGCGGCCGGCGGCCACCTGCACTGCATGCGCGACGCGACCCGCGGCGGCGTGGCCTCGGTGCTGAACGAGCTCGCCCGCGCCTCCCGCGTCTCGATCGTCGTACGCGAGGGCGACGTGCCGGTGTCGCCGATCGTGGCCGCAGCCGCCGAGCTTCTGGGGATCGACCCCATGTACATCGCCAACGAGGGCCGCCTGGTGGCGTTCGTGTCCCCGGAGGCGGCCGACGGCGCTCTGGCGGCGCTGAGGCAGGTGAGCGGCTGCGAGGAAGCGGCCGCGATCGGTGAGGTGCGGCGCGAGCCGCCCGGGATGGTGCTCGTGCACACGGCCTTCGGCGGCCGCCGCGTGATGGATCAGCTGGTTGGGGATCCGCTGCCACGGATCTGTTGAACAACTCAAGTTGCGAGGAGAGGACTCCACGATGGCCACGGCAACCGAATTCATTCCCAATCAGGCGGCGACCGAAGCCGTCACCGCCCATGTCCTGTGGGTGACCGTCGGACTCTCCTGCGAGGGCGACTCGGTCGCCATGACCTCGGCCACCAACCCCAGCCTCGAGGACATCATCCAGGGGGTGATCCCGGGGATGCCGCGGGTCGTCATCCACAATCAGGTGATCGCCTTCGAGACCGGCGACGAGTACATCCAGGCCTGGTACGACGCCGAACAAGGCAAGCTGGATCCGTTCGTGCTCGTGATCGAGGGATCGCTGGGCAACGAGCAGATCAACGGCGAGGGTCACTGGACCGGCTTCGGGGTCGACCCGGCCACCGACCAGCCGATCACCGTCAATGCGTGGATCGACCGCCTGGCGCCCAAGGCCGCCGCTGTGGTCGCCGTCGGCACCTGCGCCACCTATGGCGGCATTCCGGCGATGAAGAACAATCCCACGGGCGCGATGGGCGTCCCCGACTACCTGGGCTGGAAATGGCGCTCGAAGGCCAATCTCCCCGTCGTCTGCATCCCGGGCTGCCCCGCTCAGCCCGACAACATGACCGAGGTGCTCATGTACCTGGTCTTCCACCTTGCGGGAATGGCACCGGCACCCGAGCTCGACGAGCAGTTGCGCCCGAAATGGCTGTTTGAGCGGACCACGCGCGAGGGCTGCAACCGTGCCGGCTTCACCGAGCAGGGGAACTTCGCCACCGAATACGGCTCCGACCACCGCTGCCTGGTCAAGCTTGGCTGCAAGGGCCCGGTGGTCAAGTGCAACGTGCCGGTGCGGGGCTGGGTCAACGGGATCGGCGGTTGCCCGAATGTGGGCGGGATCTGCATGGCCTGCACGATGCCCGGGTTCCCTGACAAGTACATGCCGTTCATGGACGAGGACAAGTGGGGCGGTGCCGCGGCCAACTTCCAGCGTTTCACCTACGGACCCGTATTCCGTTATTTCCGCAAGCGCAACCTGGAGAAGAAGTTCGATATCGAACCCGAGTGGCGGCGTCCAGGGCCGGCCCTCACGAGCGGCTACCAGAAGCGCTGGTAGCCGGCCCGAGCGTCCGACCAGCCACCGTTACTTCACAAGGAGCACTCCCCCGCAATGGCGACAGCAACTGAAAAGCAGGTAATGGTCAAGGAGATGTCGTGGGATCCGATCACCCGGATCGTCGGCAGCCTTGGGATCCACACCGAGATCGACTTCACCAATCACCGTGTCAACAAGTGCTACAGCACCTCGATGGTGTTCCGGGGCTTCGACATCTTCATGAAGGGGATCGACCCTCGGGATTCGCACTTCATCACCAGCCGGATCTGCGGCATCTGCGGTGACAACCACTGCACGTGCTCCTGTCTGAATCAGAACATGGCCTACTCGGTCAAGCCGCCGCCGCTGGGCGACCTGGCTTTCAATCTGGCCGAGTCCGCCGACTACATGTTCGACCACGCGATCTTCAACGACTGCATGGCCAACGTGGACTTCTGCGAGCAGATGGTAAAGGACACCAACCCGACCCTGCTGGGCAAGGCCGAGAGCACCACGGCGCCGCACTCCGACGTGCACGGCTACAAGACGATCGCCGACATCATGCGTGCCCTGAACCCGTTCACCGGCAGCTTCTACCTGGAGACGCTCCAGGTGGCCCGGTACACCCGGGAGATGTACTGCCTGTTCGGAGGTCGCCACACCCACCCGTCGACGATCATGCCGGGCGGCTGCAGCGCCGACATCACCCACCAGACGCTCACCGACTACTACGTGCGGCTCATGCGCTACATCGACTACGTCAAGCGCACGGTCCCGATGCACGATGACCTGTACGACTTCTTCCTCACCGAGCTGCCCGGCTACGACATGGTCGGCTTCCGCGAGACCAACCTGGTCAACTGGGGCGCCTTCGACGACCCCGACTACGTCGACTACGACTACCGGACGATGACCGAGTGGGGCCGCAAGCGCTACATCACGCCCGGCGTGGCCATCAACGGCGAGCTCATCTCTACCGATCTGGTCGACATCAACCTGATGATCCGGATCCTGCTCGGCAGCTCCTACTTCGACGGCTGGGAGAACGAGCCGACCTTCGTGACCCACGATCCGCTCGGCAACCCGGTCGACAAGAACCACCCCTGGAACAAGCAGACGCTGCCCAAGCCCCAGAAGCGCGATTGGGCCGACAAGTACAGCTGGGTGGTTTCGCCCCGCATCTACGACAAGCGCACCGACACGCACGTCTGCTGCGACACCGGCGGCGGGCCGTTCGCGCGGCAGTGGTGCACGGCCAAGGCCGGCCTGGTCGACTTCGGGTATCTGAAGGCGACCGGCCACTCGATCCAGATGGTGCTCCCCAAGTCGGCCTCGATGCCCGAGATGGAGCTCGAGTGGCACGTGCCCGAGAAGTCAAACGCCGTCGAGCGCGATCGCGCGCGTTCCTATCACCAGGCCTACTCGGCGCTGGTCGCGCTGCACTGCCTGGAACGGGCGCTCAAGGAGGTCCGCGCCGGACGGACCAAGAGCTGGAAGGAGTTCAAGGTCCCCGAAGAGGCCGTCAGCGTGGGCTTCCACGAGGCGGCGCGGGGCGTCCTCTCCCACCACATGGTGATTCGCGAGGGCAAGATCGCCAACTACCAGCCCTATCCGCCGACGCCGTGGAACGCCAGCCCACGTGACACCTTCGGGACTCCGGGCCCGTACGAGGATGCGGTGCAGAACACGCCGATCTTCGAGGAGAACGGCCCGGACAACTTCAAGGGTGTGGACATCATGCGCGCGGTGCGGAGCTTCGATCCGTGTCTGCCCTGCGGCGTGCACATGTACACCGGCGCCGGGAAGGTGCGCAAGGTGATCCACACCCCGACCGGCCTCAGCTAGGGTCGGTCGGCGATCCCGCAGGAGGCGAGACGCATGGCAACCGATGTCCATCCCGGTGAGCTGCTCGACCGGGTCCAGGATCTGAGCGAGAAGGTCGACGAGCTCTCAGACGTGCGAGCCAGGACGCTCGCGCAGGAGCTGGTGGCATCGGTGATCGCGATGTACGGCGATGGGCTGGCGCGGATCATGGACACGATCGGGCAGTCGCGGGAGGCTGGGGCCACGATCCTCGACCAGCTCTCTCAGGACGGCGCTGTGGCCAGCCTGCTGTTGATCCACGACCTCTACCCGGTCCCGCTGCGCGATCGCGTGCTCGAGGCGCTGGAGACCGTCCGCCCCTACATGGAGTCCCACGGCGGCAACGTCGAGCTGGTCGAGCTCCGCGACGGGGTGGCCAAGCTCGCCCTGCAGGGCAGCTGCAACGGCTGCTCGGCGTCCCGGGCGACCCTGGAGCTCGCGATCAAGCAGGCGCTCGAGGAGCACGCCCCGGACCTGATGGAGCTCGAGGTGGAGGGCGTGACCGAACCGGCGCCCGTCAACGGCGGCGCCGCCCTGCCGATGGCAGCGCCGGCGCCGGAGACGGGATTCGAGCTGCCCGTGATCCACTCCGACGGACCGCCGCCGGACGTCGAGGTCCCGGCGTCGCGATGGGTGGCCGTGCCGGATTCGATGCGTCCCGACGCCGGCGCGCTGCGCGCCGTCGAGGTCGACGGCGCGGCCCTGCTCCTGGCCGAGGTCGACGGAACCCTGCTCGCCTACGAGAACGTCTGCGCGGCCTGCGGCGAGGCGCTCACGGAGGGCCGTCTGGATGGCGGCATGCTGCGCTGCGTCAGCTGCGAGGTCGAGTTCGACCTGCCCCGCGCTGGGCGGGCCGCCGGCGGGGAGCCGCTGCAGCTGCGCCCGGTCCCGCTGCTGGAGACAGGCGGGCTGCGAGTGGCGGTCGCCGGATGACAGCGTGAGCAGGGTCGAGGATATGGCGGCCGCCCGTAGGCGCGCGGAGGCGCTGGCGCGGATGCGCAACCTCGCCCAGTCGGGGTCGGTCAGCCGGGGTCCGGAGCGCGCCGCCGCGGTCGCCCAGCAGCGCTGTGACCTGTGCAACACCACGCTCCCCGACGATCACCGTCACATGTTGCACCTCGTCGACAGGCGGATCGTCTGCACGTGCGAGGCGTGCTGGGCGCTGTACTCGGGCAACGCGGAGTACCGCCCCACGGGGATGCGCACGGTCTGGCTGGAGGGGTTTGAGTGCGACGAGGAGACCTGGGCGGGATTCCAGATCCCGATCGGGTTGGCCTTCTTCATGCGCAGCACGGTCACCGACTCGGTTGTCGCCTTCTATCCCAGCCCGGCCGGAGCGACCGAGTCAGAGCTCAACCTCGAGTCCTGGGCCGCGCTCGTGGAGCGCAATCCCATGCTGGAGCAGCTCGACACCGACGCTGAGGCCCTGGTGGTCAACCGGCTGGCCGAGCCCCACCAGTTCGCGATCATCCCGATCGACCACTGCTATGCCCTAGTGGGCTCGATCAAGTCCCGCTGGGAGGGAATCTCGGGCGGCGATGCCATCGAGCGGGCGGTGCCCGAGTTCTTCGCTGGGATCCGCGCCCGCGCCGTCGCCTCCTCCGAGGTCCTGCGGTGAGCGTCGAGACCAAGCGACCCGGCCACGAGGCGCTGATTCCCGAACCCGAGTTCGAAATCACGGGCGCAGCGCACGTCCCCTTCGCCGCGGCTCCCACGATGCTGTTCTCGGCGCTGGCGACCGAGCCCAACGGCGCCGAGGTGCAATCGATCGGGCTCACCGTCCAGGTGATGATCGACCCCGCCCGGCGCGGCTATGACCCTGAGACGCGCACGCGGCTGCAGGAGCTGTTCGGCCCCCCGACGAGCTTCGCGCCCTCGACCTCGGGCCTGGCGTGGGCCCGGGTGGCAGCGAGCGTGCCCGGGTTCCGCGGCAGCACCAGCTTCGAGCTCGAGGTCCCGTGCACCTTCGACCTGGAGGTGGCCGCCGCCAAGTACTTCTACGCGATCGCCGACGGGCAGGTGCCGCTCAGCTTTCACTTCAACGGCAACGTCTTCTACCGGTCCGCCGGCCAGCTTCAGGTCGCGCCGGTCTCGTGGAGCAGCTCGGCTCAGTACCGGATGCCGATCGAGACCTGGAAGGCGATGATCGCCGAGCACTACCCGGGCGGCGGGTGGATCAGGGTGTCCAATGAGACGTTGGCGGCCCTTCAACGCCGGCGCGCGGACCAGGGTCTGGCCAGCTTCGACGCCTGCGTGCAGGGACTGCTGGAGCAGGGCCGGTGAGCGAGCGCCTCCAGGAACTGGTGGACTCGCTGCTCTATGAGGGCTACGCGCTTTACCCGTACACCCCGACGGCGACCAAGAATGCCACCCCGACCCCATTCGGGATCGTCTACCCCCCCACCTACGCCGCCGCGTGCCAGGGGGCCTTCGATCACGCCCGGCTGGAGTGCCTGGCGCAACCGGGCGAGGCGGCGTCGCTGACCGCCACGCTGCGCTACCTGGTGCCCAGCGGCGAGCGTCACGAGGCCCAGGAGCAGCGCGTCGAGCTCGGTCCGGCGGACATCGGCGAGCGGGTCAGCGCCGAGATCCCGGGCGGTCGCTTCACCCTGCGCAGCGAACGACGCGACGACGGTCGGGCGCTCGTGCGCGCATGCGTGCACAACAGCGCAGAGGTGCCAGCCGGACTGGACCGAGCCGCGGCGCTGATCGATTCGTTGATCTCGGTCCACGTCGTGATCCAGCTCTCCGACGGGCGGTTCATCTCGCCGCTCGAGGACGGGCTGCAGAGCGTCAACATCTGGCCGGTACTGGCCACCAGGGACGACGACGCGATCCTCGGGGCCCCGATCGTGCTTCCCGACCATCCCCAGCTGGCGCCCCAGAGCTACGGCAACCTGTTCGACAACACCGAGATCGAAGAGGCGCTGGTGCTCCACGTGCACGCGCTCACCGACGACGAGCGCGAGTCGGCCAGTCAGCGCGACCGGGTTGTGGGCGACATGCTCGAGCGGGCGCTGGCCCTCGGCCCCGAGGAAATCATGTCGCTGCACGGCGGGCTCACCGAGGTTGTCCCCGATCCCGTGCCCTCGGGCGACCCGGAGGTCCGCGGCGAGCAGCGGATCACGGTCGACGGCGTCACCTACGAGCGCGGCGACACCCTCGTGCTCCGCCCGGGCACCGACCGAGACCCATATGACCGGATGCTCGACGGGCGTCGCGCCACCATCGAGCGGATCTACATCGACTACGACGACCGGATGCACCTGGCGGTCACCGTCGACGACGACCCCGGCCAGCAGCTGATGCGTGAGACCGGCCGTTACCTGTTCTTCTTTGTCAACGAGGTGGAGCCCACATGACCGAAACCGCACAGAGAACCAAGCAGATCCTGGTCGCCGGGATCGGCAACGCCTGGCTTCGCGACGACGGCTTCGGCGGCGAGGTGGCCAAGCTGCTGTCCGATCGCGCGCTGCCGCCGGGCGTACACGTCGTCGACTTCGGCACGGGCGGACTGGATCTCGCCTATGAGGTGATGCGGGGCTATGACGCGCTCATCCTGGTCGACGTCAGCCGCCAGGGCGAGCCGCCGGGGACGCTGTACGTGATGGAAGCCGACGCGCAGGACGTCGACGGCCAGATCGAGGACGGCCAGATGCTCGATCCCCACGGTATGGACCCGCAGACCGTGCTTCGCTTCGTCAAATACGTGGGCGGCTGGCCCGGGCGGGTGTTCGTCGTCGCCTGTGAGCCCGAGATCGTCGAGGACGTCGGGTTCGGACTCTCCGAGCCGGTCAACGGCGCCCTCGGGCGTGCGGTCGACGTGGTGCTCGAGACCGTGGCCGAGCTGCAGGCAGATACCGACCCCCCCGCCAGCCCGGATGCATGAGCTGTCGATCGCGACCGCCGTCCTGAACACGGCGCTCAAGCACGCCGACGATCGGCGGGTGCGCACCGTCCACCTGCGGGTGGGAGCGATGCGTCAGGTCGTGCCCGACTCGCTGGTCTTCTACTTCGAGATCGTCGCCCGCGACACGGCCTGCGAGGGGGCGGCGCTGGAGCTGATCGAGCTCGACACGCAGCTGAGCTGCCGCCGATGCGGGCGGGGCTGGTCGCCTGAGATCCCCGCCTTCCGGTGCCCCGATTGCGGCTCGGCCGACGTCGAGGTGCAGGCCGGCGAGGAGCTCGAGGTCGAGTACATCGAGGTCGAGGACGACGATGGCGACGACAACGGGCAGGACGAGGCTGACGGCCGCACCGAGCACCACATCGAGGAGAAGGAGACCGCATGCACCGCACCAAGGTGAGGGTCGTCGAGGACGCTCTGGACGCCAACAACACGATCGCCCGCGCCAACCGGGACGACTTCGACCGCCACCAGGTGACCGTGCTCAACCTGATGAGCGCCCCGGGGGCCGGCAAAACCTCGCTGCTGGAGCGAGCCATCGCCCAGCCGCTGCACGGCGACCTGCGCGTCGGCGTGCTCGAGGGGGACGTGCAGGGCTCGCTGGACGCCGACCGCCTGGCCAGCCTCCACATCCCGGTCACCCAGCTCAACACCGGCAACGGCTTCGGCGGGGAGTGCCACCTGGACGCCAACATGGTCCGCTCGGCGCTCGACGCGCTGCCGCTGCACGACATCGATCTCCTGGTGATCGAGAACGTCGGCAACCTCGTGTGCCCGGCGGAGTTCCGAGTCGGGGAGGACGCGCGCGCGATGGTGTGCTCGATCACCGAGGGCGAGGACAAGCCGCTCAAGTACCCGCTCATGTTCCGCGCCTGCGAGCTCGTCGTGATCAACAAGATCGACCTCCTCCCCCATCTCGAGTTCGACCTCGACAAGCTGCTCTACAACATCGGCGTCGTCAACCCGGACGCGACCCACATCGTGACCAGCGCCCGGACGGGCGAGGGCGTGCCGGAGCTGCGCGGGTGGCTCACCCAGCTGGCGGCCGGAAGGGTGGGCGCGCCGGCATGAGCCGGCTTGGCTCCGCGAGCGGATGACCCCGCTGCCGCCCCATGACGCGAGGCTGGATGCCGAGCGGGCGGCCGATTCGCAGGTCCGGGAGCTGCTGGAGCTCCGCCTCGAGCAGCGCGATGTGACCGCCGAGCGCTTCTTTGCCGACGAGGCCGAGCGGATCGCCCGCCTGTGCCACCGGATGGCCGAGCGGTTCGCCCGGGGCGGCCGCCTGATCGCCATCGGCCTCTCCCCCGCCGCCCGCTCCGACGTGCGCCACGTCGCGGTGGAGTTCGTGCACCCGGTGATCGTCGGCAAGCGGGCGCTGCCGGCCCTGGGATTGACCGCCGAGTCGGGCCACTTGTCGACCGAGCTCGAGCTGGCGGCGCGCAGCGAGGACATCGTGATCGCGTTCGGAGAGGGCGGAGAGCTGCGCCCTGCGGTCGCCCGGGGCCGGGAGCGCGGCTGCCTGACGATCGCCTTCGCTGGACTGGGGGCCGAATGGGAGCTGGTTCCCCAAACCGACGACGGCTTCGTCGCCCAGGAGGTGGTCGAGATCACGTACCACGTCCTCTGGGAGCTCGTGCACGTGTTCTTCGACCACCGAGGCCTGCTCGAGGGGCGGACCGAACGACGCTCCCACGACGCCGGCGCCTCGAGCTTTCTGTACCCGTTCCTGGCCGAGCGCGAGGACGACCTCGACGCGGTGCTCGACGACGTTCGCGCTTCGGCCCTCATGAAGGCCGAGGAGGTGGCGCGGCTGCGGGCCACCACGGTGCTGGAGAGCCGCTCGGCGCTGATCGAGGCCGCGGGCGCACTGCGCGCCCGCTTCGATGCCGGCGGCGTTCTGCTGGCCCTCGGCAACGGTGGCTCGGCGACCGACGCCACCGACGTCGTCGCCGACTTCGTCGGCGGCCCGGCGAGCCGGGGGTGGCCGTCGCGGCGCGCGCTGGACCTGACCGCCGATACGGCGATCATCACGGCGATCGCCAATGACATCGGCCCGGAGGCGATCTTCGCCCGCCAGATCATCGCCTACGGTCAGCCGGGAGACGCCCTGATCGCCCTCTCCACCAGCGGCAACTCCTCGAGCGTCCTGGCCGCCCTGTCAGAGGCCCGCCGCCGCGGGCTGGTCACGATCGCGCTAGTCGGCTACGACGGCGGGCGCGTCGCCTCCGAGGAACTGGCCGACTACGTGGTGGTCGCGCCCTCGCAGCACATCCCGCGCATCCAGGAGGCCCAGGCCACCGCCTACCACCTGTTGCGCGAGCTCGTGGAGCTGTAGTGGTTCACCGTGAGACCCACCGGCGCGTGGCGGTCGCCCGGCAAACGCCCCGTCGGGCCGCCGGCGCGAACCGAGTGGGACGTTTGCCGCCCCCCAAGATGCAAACGCCCCGCTGGGCCGGCGGCGCGAACCGAATGGGATGTTTGCCGCCCCCCAAGATGCAAACGCCCCACCGCGACGCGATCGGGGGGCGAGTGGGTCGTTTGCGCCCCGCGGGCGGCCCTAAACGGGGGCCGGTACGCGGACAGACGCACACGCCCTGCGGCGAAGCCAGACGCCCGTGAACGCCGCCACCGGCCAGCATACGTTGGTCCGGGCCCGGGCACGCGTGCAGGGAACGGTTCAGGGGGTGGGGTTTCGCCCCTTCGTCTACCGGCTGGCCCACGAGGAGGCGCTGGCCGGCTACGTGCTCAACGACGAGCACGGCGTGCTCCTGGAGGTGGAGGGCCCTCGCGAAGCCGTCACTCGCTTCCTAGAGCGCCTGAGCGCCGACGCCCCCGCCCTGGCGAGCGTCGATTCGGTTACCCGGGACCCGGTGGCGCCCCGCGGCGAGCCGGGCTTCGAGATCCGCGAGAGCGCGCGCACCGGACTGCCCGATGCCCTGATTGCGGCCGACAGCGCGCCCTGTGCGCAGTGCCTGGCCGAGCTCTCGGACCCCGCCGATCGCCGCTACCGGTATCCGTTCATCAACTGCACCAACTGCGGCCCGCGGTTCACCATCGTGCGCGGGGTTCCCTACGACCGGCCGCTGACCACGATGGCGTCGTTCGTCATGTGTCCGGAGTGCCGGCGGGAGTATGAGGACCCGCTTGACCGGCGCTTCCACGCCCAGCCCAACGCCTGCCCGGTGTGCGGACCGCAGGTCCGGGTGCTCGACGCCCGCGGGCGGCCGCTCGCCATCGATGCCGGACATGACCCGATCGCCTGGATCGCCGGTCGGCTGGCGGACGGGGCGATCCTCGCCGCCAAGGGCCTGGGCGGCTATCACCTGGTCTGTGACGCCTCCAATCCGCGCGCGGTCGCCGACCTGCGCGCCCGCAAGCACCGGGAGGACAAGCCATTTGCCTTGATGGTGCGCGACGTCGCCGACGCCCGGGGGTTGATCGCGATCGATCAGGAGTCAGAGGCCCTGTTGCGATCCCCGGCGCGCCCGATCGTGCTCGCCCCCCGTCTGCCGGCCGGGGCGGTGGCCCCGGCGGTGGCTCCGGGCGCGCCCGAGCTCGGCGTGATGCTGCCCTACACGCCGCTGCACGAACTGCTGCTCGGCGAGTTCGCCACATGCGCCACGGCCGCCGGCTCGGAGGGCTCGTCCGCGCTCGTGATGACCAGCGGAAACGTCTCTGACGAGCCGATCGCCTATCGCGACGAGGATGCCCTGGAGCGCCTGGGCGCGATCGCCGACCTGTTCCTGGTCCACGACCGCGAGATCGAGACCCGTACCGACGATTCGGTGGTCAGGATGGTCAGAACCGATGCCCATGCGGCCGGCAGGTTGTTCCTGCGGCGCTCCCGGGGCTACGTGCCGGGTCACCTGCCGCTCCCGACGCCGGCGCCGTGGCCGCTGCTGGCCTGCGGTGCCGAGCAGAAGAACACCTTCTGCGTGGCCCGGGGCGAGCGCGCCTGGGTCGGCCACCACATCGGCGACCTTGAGCACTTCGCCACCCTGACGGCCTTCCGGGAGGGGATCGACCACTTCGAGCGGATGTTCGCGGTCACGCCCGAGGTCGTGGTGCACGACCTGCATCCGGACTATCTCTCGACCCACTACGCGCTCGAGCGCGAGGGCGTACGGACGGTGGGCGTCCAGCACCACCACGCTCACCTGGCCGCCTGTCTGGCCGAGCACGGGATCAACGACCAGCGGGCGGTGGGGGCGATCTTCGACGGCACGGGATACGGGCCCGACGGCACGGTCTGGGGTGGCGAGCTGCTGATCGGCGACGCGAGCGGATTCGACCGCGCCGGCTGGCTGTGGCCGGTCCGGATGCCGGGCGGGGCCGCCGCCATCCGCCAGCCGTGGCGGATGGCCTCGGCGTGGCTGACCGAGGCCTTCGGAGAGCCCCGGCCACGCCCGGCGGGCCTGGTCGCAGACGTCGATGAGGCCCGCTGGGGCGCGATGGTCAGGATTGGCGCCAGCGCCGCTGTCTCTCCGCTGACCTCCAGCATGGGCCGGCTCTTCGACGCCGTCGCCGCCCTGTGCGGCCTCGCGGCCGAGGTCAGCTACGAGGGACAGGCCGCGGTGGCGCTCGAGGCCGCGGCCTGGGGCGCGCTCGACCCCGTGGCCGGCCTCTGCAACCGGTTCGAGCCCGACCGCGAGGCCTATGCCTTCGAGCTGTCACACCAGGGCCATGGGCTCGTCCTCGACCCGCGCCGGGCACTGCGCGAGGTCGTCGCCGATCTGGCGTCCGGGACCCCGGTCCCGGCCGTGGCCGCTCGCTTCCACGCCACCCTGGCCCGGGCCACCACGGACGCGCTGGTCGCGCTCGCCGGCGGCACCGGCGTGGAGCTCGCCGTGCTCAGCGGCGGCGTGTTCCAGAACCGGCTGCTGCTCGAGCTGGTGGCCCGCGCCACGCGTGCGGCTGGGCTCCAGGTGCTCATCCCTTCGCGGCTGCCTCCCAACGACGGGGGGATCTCGTTCGGGCAGGTCGCGGTGGCGGTGGCCCGGGAAGCGGCTGGGGCCCGACCCGCCGACTGCTAGAACTCGATCCGCAGGTCACGGGCAGGGACGCCGGGTCGCCAGATTGAGCGGATACGTCGACATCCACGCGCACGTCCTCCCGGGGATCGACGACGGACCGGCCGAGCTGGACGGGGCGCTGGAGATGCTCAGGACGGCCGCCGGCTGCGGGATCTCGACGATCGTCGCCACCCCGCACGTGCGCTCCGACTTCCCCGATGTCCACGTCCCCGAGCTCGCGGGCCGCTGCCAGGCGCTGCGCGACCGGATCGCCGGCGAGGACCTCGGGCTCGAGCTTGTCTGCGGAGCCGAGGTCTCGCTGGTGTGGGCCGTGGACGCCTCCGACGAGCAGCTCCGGCTCGTCACCTACGGCCAGCGGGGCACCGACGTGCTGATCGAGACCCCGCTGGCGACCACCGCGGGCCTGGACACGCTCCTGTATGAGCTTCGGGTCAGAGGGCTCCGCGTCACGCTCGCGCATCCGGAGCGCAGCCGCGAGTTCCAGCGCGACCCGTCTCCACTCGCCGAGCTGGTGACCCGGGGGATCCTGCTCCAGGTCAACGCCGACTCCGTGCTGGGAAATGGCCGCCGGTCGGCGACCGCCAAGCTCGGGATAGCTCTGTGCCGCGACGGCCTCTCCCATGCGCTCGCCTCCGACGCCCATCGCGCCGAGTCCTGGCGACCCGTGTCACGGCTCGCGGAGGCGGTGGAGGCCGTCACGGCCCTGGTGGGCCCCGACCGGGCTCACTGGATGGCCTCCGACGCTCCGGCGGCGATCCTCGCGGGCACGGAATTGCCCGAGGCTCCCCCCGTGGTCTCGAGCCACCGCCGCCGCTGGCCGTGGTCCCGAAGATAGGGTCTTGCGCAGGCTTGCTAGGCCGTTGGCGCAGACAAGCTCCCGGTCGTACCTAGCGTCGGAGCATCTCGATAGCCTTGACCTGCACCCGGTCCCGGGTTTCGGGTGCCGCCAACATGAATCGCGCCCAATCGGACTTCGCGCGCGTGTACAGCGAGCACGTGTGGCCCATATACGGGTTTCTCGCCTACCGGCTCGGTGACCGTCAGGTCGCCGAGGATCTGACGCAGGCCACCTTCGAGCGCGCCCTGCGCGCCTGGAGCCGCTTCGACCCCCGGCGCGCCTCAGAGCGCACCTGGCTTCTGGCGATCGCTCGCAACCTGCTGATCGACCACCACCGACGGGACCGCAACCGCCGCACCGAGCTGCTGGAGGAGCACCTCGAGCCCCCGGTCGCGGGGCCCGAGGAGAGCATCACCGCCGGGCCCGATCTCAGCGACGCTCTCTCCAAGCTCTCAGACCGCGACCGCGAGATCCTCGCCCTGCGCTTCGGCGGCGACCTGAACGGTCCGGAGATCGCCGAGGTCCTGGGGCTGAGCCTCGCCAACGTGCAGCAGATCATCTCCCGCTCGCTGCGCAAGCTGCGCGAGCTGCTCGAGGAGGAACACGGCCGGCCGGGCCGCCCGGGGGCGGTCCTACAGAATCCCCACCGCGGAGAGGGCGCCGAGCGCGACCAGCAGTGAGCCGCCGGCGCAGCACGCCGCCACGGTCAGCCGCAGGCGCTCGGGCCGAGGACCGTAGCCGGGGTCATCGGCCGCCAACCGCCGTCCCAGCGCTCCTCGAAACCCGGCGCCGGGTACCGGACGCTGAGCACTGAGGCGCTCGGCGAGCTCCGGCTCGGAGCCGTCGAGCTCGGGTTCGGTCTCGTGTCCGTTGCTCATGTCGCAAACAGCGCCGAGTGAGGGTTCAGCGACCGGGCGCGGCGATAGGCGGCGACCGCGGCCCGAGCGTGGCCGGTCTCGGCGTTGAGCCGCGACAGCACCAGCCAGTCGCTCCAGTTCTGGGGCTCGTCCCGGGTCGCTGCCCGCGCCGCCGACAGCGCCGCCTGCTTGCGACCCATGGCTTCGAGCACCAGGGCCAGCTGGAGCTGGGCAGAGGCGGCTCCGGACTGCACCCTGACCGCGGTCCGGGCGTCGGCCAGTGCCGCGGGATAATTGCCGCTGGCGGCCGCTGCCTGGCTGCGACGCTCGGCGCTGGTCGTGGCCAGCGGGATCCCGATCGCCACCAGACAGGCCACGGAGAGCACGATCGCGACTGCGCGCACCGTCCAGGACCACGGCCGCGAAGGCGCCTCGCGCGGCCTCGCGCGGCCCCGCAGCGCCGGCGCCAGCAGCGCTGCCGCCAGCAGCATCACCACCGCCGGAAGCACCGGGACCTGCCAGAACCAGTCAAAGGCGGCCGAGACCATGAAGGCGATCACCGCCGCCGTGGCCGCGGCCGCCCGGGTGCGTGCCTCATAGCGCGAGCGGACCACGGCCACCACCCCCACGGCGGCCACCAGCACCAGGAAGCCGACCAGCAGGGCGACCCCCACCACCCCAAGCTCGGCCAGCGTCTCGAAATACAGCGAGTGGGCGTTTATGACATAGGCCGAGAAGGGAGCGCGCGGCAGCCAGATCAGCTGGAAGGTGCCCGGCCCCGAGCCGTTGAGGAGATGACCGGAGGTGGATTTGACCGCCACCCTCCACATGTCGTAGCGGCCCTCGCCTCCCGCCGCGCTGAAGCGCGACAGCGAATCGCTGTGCAACTGGGTATTGCCGACCGGCTTCTTGAACTGCTGCCACTCGTGCGAGACCTTGCCCGAGGCGAAGAGCACGACGATCGCGGCGGCGACGACCACGAGCCCCACGGCCAGGCCGCCGCGCGCCACCGACTTGGAGACGGTGAGCCAGCGGGGTGGCCGGCCATGGCGGACGGCGAGCCCGATTCCGACCTGGGCCAGCGCGACCCCCACGCACACGAGCACGATCACCGTGATCAGCGAGTTGCCCTGGCTGCGCGCGGCCGCGTTGGTCAGCCCGTGCTCGATCGCCGAGCGATGAACTGCTCCGGCGACCAGGATCGCGCCACCGATGGCCGCCACCAGGGCGGTCAGGAGCTTGGGTATGCGCTCCGGAGCCAGCGCCAGGAACACCACCAGGGCGACCCCGCCGGCCAGCGCGCCGCCGCGGGAGAAGGTCAGGTAGGCGCACAGCGTGACCAGCGGCAGACCCGCGGCCGCGGCCGCCTGGCCGGTCAGCGAGCGGGCCGAGGTCGCGATCGAGAGGAGCAGCGGCACCCCGAGGACCATCAGCGCGGCCAGGGCGTTCCAGTAGTTCAGCGGCCAACTGAGCCGGCCCTGGGCGCCCTGCAGGAAGCTCGCGGTCTGCTGGGAGGCGGCGAACAGGCCGGGGTGCAGGCGAGAGGCCAGGGCGAGGCCGGCGACCAGCGTGATCGCGGCGGCGGCGGCACCGATGGTCTGTCGCAGCGCGCGATCGCGATCCCGGTGGATGCCCACCCCGAGCGCCAGGATCCCCAGGTAGCCGGCGACCAGCGACAGCGACTCCAGGCTGCGCTCGGTGCTCAGCGACCACGTCGACCCCAGCGCGCTCCAGGCGACGAAGCCGCCGAACAGGGCGAGTGCCGCCCACGCGACTCGGCTCGGTCGGGCGGCCGGCAGAATCCCCCAGGCGGCTCCCAGCAGCACCAGCCACCACACGACGATGCCGACCTGGCTGTGCACGACGATGTCGTAGCCGCCGCCGTCGATGCCCAGATACAGGATCAGGCCTCCGACCAGCGTCCATACGCTCAGAGTCTCGAGGTCTATGGGTCGCGGGAGGTGGGCCTCCCGCGACACCCTGCGAGTGGCTACGGATTCCGTCGCGGGCACGGTCCGGCCCGTGCCTCCCGATCAGGCCTGCTGGCGGCGACGGATGATCACCATCGCCACCGAGCCGACGAGGGTGATGATGAGGATCACCGGAAGAAGCGTCCCGAGCCCGCTGCTGCTGCCCGAGCCGGTAAAGGCGTCGGCCACGGAGCGCACCGGCGAGGAACCCGAACCCTGGCCGGAGCCACCGGTGCCGGACGCGCCGGCCCCCGAGCCGCCTGAGCCTGAACCCGAGCCGAGGCCGGTGGAGGAGACGTGGTGCGTGCCCACGGGGGCGGTCGCCTGAGCCAGGGCGGCCGCCTGAGCGCCGGCCGATCCCTGAGACGCGAGGCTGCGCTGCGTCGAGGCGGAGATCGAGCTCCCGCTCCCCCCGCCGGTTCCGCCGCCACCGGCACTACCGCCGCTGCCGCCGCCGTGGTGGCCGCTCCCGCCACCGGGATGGATGGTGTTGGAGGGCCGGTTGCCGGAAACCGTCGGAACGTCCTCGAGGTACTGCGAAACCCCCGAGTTACCGGGAGGCGCCACGGAGCGCACCTTGGCCGCAGCCGATGGGGCAAGCACGCCCAGAGCGATGACGACGCTGAGGAGCAATCGCTTCATATCCCTGACATACGGTCCGCGTATCCCAGGGCTGACAGAAACATGCTCCCCAGCCGACCCGAAGAGCCTCTCAGCTGGCGAATCTCCATGCCCACCTTTTTTCGGTGCAAACGGGCGCTTCATCCCAGGCGATGGCGCTCAGTCCAGCGCCGCGTCCAGGATCGACGCCGGGACACCCTGCGCGACCAGCCCGTGGGCGGCCACCAGATCGTCGGCGGGCGGGCGATCCTCGACCAGGGGAGCCACCCGCTCGCGCACCGCGGCATACAGAGAGGCGACCGCCGCTCCGGGCGCCCCCGGGTCGCAGTCGAGCGCCTGGCAGGCGCACAGGAGCTCGATGGCCACCACTTTCTCCAGGCGCTCCACCCCATCCAGTGCCATGAGCGCCGCCGTCATCCCCATCGAGACGTGATCCTCCTGGTTGTCGGAGGTGGGGATGTTGTCGATGCTCACCGGGTGGGCGAGGGCTCGCAGCTCGGACACCAGGGCCGCGGCGGTGTATTGGATCACCATGTAGCCGCTGGAGGTTCCGGCGTCGGCGGTCAGGAACGCCGGCAGCCGGCCGTTGAGCGTCGGCGAGAGCAGGCGAAACGTCCGGCGCTCGGAGATCGACCCCAGATCGGCCAGGGTCAGGCGCAGGGTGTCGAAGGCGAGCGCCAGGCTCTGCCCGTGGAAGTTCCCGGCCGAGATCACCTCGGCGGGGTCGTCGAACACCAACGGGTTGTCGGTGACCGCGTTGAGATCAGCGCTCACCAGCTCGCAGAAGAACCGGAACCCCTCGCGAGCGGCGCCGTGGACCTGGGCGGCACAGCGCAGCGAATAGGCATCCTGGAGGCGAGCCGACCCCGGGCCCATGGTCCGCGTCGAGCCCCGCAGCGCCGCGCTGATGTTGGCGGCACTTCGCTGCTGGCCATTGATCGCCCGCAGCCGGTGCACGCGGGGCTCAAACGCCGGCAGCGCGCCCCGCAGAGCGTCCACCGTCACCGCGGTCACCACGTCCACGGCATCGAGCAGTCGCTGCACGCGCGTCGAGACCAGTGCTCCGATGGCGCTCATGAAATGGGTGCCGTTGATCAGGGCCAGCCCTTCCTTGCTGTCGAGCTCGAGCGGCGCCAAGCCGAGCGCATCCAGGGTCTGACGTCCCGTGACCAGCAGTCCCTCGGGATCGAAGGCCTCACCCTCTCCGAGCAGCGGCAGGAAGGCGTGGGCGCTCGGGGCCAGGTCTCCGCTGGCTCCCAGCGACCCGGTGCGGGGAACGCGCGGCACATAGCCCGCGTTGAGCAGCGCCACGACGCGCTCCAGGACCATGGGACGAACCCCGGAATGGCCGAGGAGCAGCCCGTTGAGGCGGACCGCCATGGCGCCACGCACCACGTCGGCCGGCAGCTCGGGGCCGGTTCCGGCGGCGTGGCTTCGCAGCAGGTTGACCTGGAGGTGGCGCTGGAGCTCAGGGGCGACCGTATTGGAGACCAGGGCCCCGAACCCGGTGCTGATCCCGTATACGGCGGTTCCGGTGCTGAGGATCCGCTCGAGCGTCTGGCGGTTGGCGCGTACGCGTTCCACGGCCCCGGGATCGAGCTCGAGCCGCGCCCCCGCCCCGATCGCCGCGACCTGTCCGCGGGACAGCTCGCCGGTCAGGGTCACGGTCTCCATCTGATCCACCATGCCAGGCATATGCGGCGGGTGAGGATATCCCCCGGGGCCGCGGGGCCCGGTCGCTGAGCCTCTCCGCTGGGAGATCTGGCCGGGCGACCGCGCGTCGGCATGCGCCGCCGAGGTAAACCGCCTGCTAGTTTCGTGGTTAGCGGTCGACCTTCGACCGCGAGGCAGCTCGCTTGGGTCCCGCAGACAGCGGTTCGGGTCAGCCATAGCCTCCCGAACCGTTCGCGGCCCGTGTGCCGCCAAGGAGTTTTTCAGATGTCAAAGCAGTCCTTCGCCGATCTCGGCGTATCCGGTGCCGTGGTCGGCGCCCTATCCCGCGACGGTATATCCGAGCCGTTCGCAGTCCAGCAGCTGGTCATCGGCGACATCCTCGCCGGCCGCGACGTGCTGACCCGCTCGCCCACCGGCTCGGGCAAGACGCTTGCCTTCGGAATCCCGCTCGTCGACCGGATCCAGTCCGATGGCCCGCGCCCGGCGGCGCTGATCCTGGCCCCGACGCGAGAGCTGGCGAGTCAGATAGCGGTCGATATCCGCTCCATCGCCCATGCTCGCGCGCTCCGGGTGACGGCTGTCTACGGAGGCGCCGGCCTGGTCAAGCAGGCCCGTGACGCCGCCACCTCCCACATTCTGGTCGCCACCCCGGGACGGCTCGAGGATCTCCTCGCCCGCCGCGCGTTCTCGCTGCGCGACATCCAGACCCTGGTGCTCGACGAGGCCGACCGGATGCTCGACATGGGCTTCAAGCCGGCCGTCGACCGGATCGTGCGAGCCTGCCCGCGTTCGAGGCAGACCCTGTTCTTCTCGGCCACCCTGGACGGGGAGGCCGGCGTCACGGCCCGGAGCTACACGACCGATCCGGTGACCCACGAGCACGGCCCCACCCAGCGGCGCGCCGCCGCCGAGGTGGAGCACCGGTTCCTGCCGGTCAGCGAAGAGGGCAGGATCGAGGCCCTGGTCTCCGAGCTCGAGAGCGACCGCGATCTCGCGCTCGTGTTCGTGCGCACCAAGCGCGGCGCCGATCGGCTCGTCAAGCGGCTGGGAGCCCACGGCGTGGACGCACTGGCGATGCACGGCAACAAGTCCCAGCGTCAACGCGAGATCGCTCTGGCCCGCTTCGAGGCCGGAAAGGTCAGAACGCTCGTGGCCACCGACGTCGCGGCCCGCGGCATCGACATCTCCGGGATCTCCCACGTGATCAACTTCGACCCGCCCGGCGACCACGACAGCTACGTGCACCGCGTGGGCCGCACCGGTCGCGCGGGACGACAGGGCGTGGCGATCACGCTGGTCGGCCGCCACGAGCAGCGCGAGCTCGCCGGCCTGGCCGACCACCTGGGGATCGCCCACGACCTCGGGCCGGCCGGCGCTCCGAACGGCTCGGGCCGTGCCGGGCCGGGCGTCACCCCCAGTCGCCGTCGCAAGCCCTCCAAGGGATCCCGCCCCGGTGCGTCCGGCGGCCATCAGCGCACCTCGCGCTCCGCGCAGGCGGGTCCCCGCGAGGCCGGCAGCAGCGCACGCCGCCGCCGTCGTCAGGGGGCCGGACGCAGGTCGGGTACCCCGGCGCCTACGGCATAGCCGGCAGCACCAGCGCCGACGGGTGCTCGGAGTCGCGAAGGAGCTCGATCTCGACCCCACGCATCGCCTGAGCGGTCGCGGTCGCGGGGTCTTCGCCGGTTCCGGGGTTGCGGGCGTAGCGGGGATGCGCCCCCGAGGACACCTGCAGGCGGATCCGGTGCCCGGCGGCGAACCGGTGGCCGATCGGCCACAGGCGAAAGGCAACGCGCCACGAGCCGTCCTCCTCCTGCTCGCCGCGGCCCGGTGCGACGCTGGTCAGGGCGTCGCAGACGTTGCGTGATACGCCACCGCCGTCGACGTCGCATACCCGGGCGAACAGGTCGAACCAGGGCGAGCTGGCCCGCGCCCACAGCTCGACGCCGACGGGACCGATCGCCTCCAGCGTCTGCGCCAACGGCTCGGTCGAGTAGGTCAGGACGTCGGGGCGGGATTCGAGTGGCGCGTTGTCGACCACGGCTTCTCGAGCGAGCAGCACGGGGCCGCCGAGCGACGGCGTCGGGTCGGCTGGGTCATAGAGGTAGCGGTCTCCCCCGCCGCCGCTCGCCGGCGATGGGGTGTCCGCCAGCCGTCCCTCTGCCTCGGCGTACAGGCGCCGCTCGCCGACGCCCGCCGGCGGCCAGGACGTCAGATCGCGCCATCCGCCTCCGAAACGCTCTCCGGTGACCATGACTCGGACCGGCGACCGGCGCACCAGCCGGTCGTCGCCCAGCAGATGGGCTCGCAGCCAGGCGATCCCGTCGCGCTCAGCGGCTCCCACCAGCTCCGGCGCAGTGTGGGTCCACGGGCCGATGAGCAGTTGCGGGGAGTGGCCCGCGGCCTGCAGGGCCTCGAAGTCGTCCAGCATCCAGGGCAGCAGGATGTCGTACCACCCGCCGACGAACTGGACCGCGGCCGTCACGTCGGCCACGGTGGCCGAGAAGTCGCGCGCCATCCAATAGTCGTCGTCGCGCCCGGGGTGCTCGAACACCTCGCGAAACCACCCCACCTCACCGCCGGTCGCCCTCGCGTCGAGGTCGGCGAGCGGCAGCTCGGACATCGGCCCCTGAAGGCCACGCAGGCCCTGGGTGATGGCCACGGGCCCCAGACGACTCTCCTGGGCGGCGAGGATCACCATCCAGGAGGCGACGTTCTCGAGCGACAGGCTGTTGCCCGCGTAGGTCTGATCGTGAAACTGCGAGGCGCTGACGTGGACCGACATCGCCACCAGGTCCTCGCCCGCCTCGCCGGCCACCGCCCACTGGACGAATCCCAGGTAGCTGGGCCCAATGGTCCCGATCGGTCCCGAGTGCCACCGCTGAGCGCGCAGCCAGGCCAGCGTGGCCAGGCCGTCGGCCCGCTCGTCAAACGGACTGAACTTGCCCTCGGAGCCAAAGGTGCCGCGGACGCTCTGGATGACGACCTGGAGTCCGCGCTCGGCCAGCAGCCGACCCAGCAGGAGACCCACGAACTGCCGGCGTCCGTAGGGCGAGCGCACGAGCACCGTGGGCTGGGGCCGCCCCGCGCTGTCGCGCGCCACCCAGCGGTCGGCGAGCAGCGCGACCCCATCCTCCATCTCGGCACGCAGGTCGTGCTCGCAGACGACGTCAAGCGTCAGCGGCCGGGTCAGGTGCATACGCCGGGCCAACAGGTCGCTGAACAGCGTCACCGGAGCCATCCTAGTGTCGCGCCCGGGGCGGTCAGGCTCTGCTTGCGCCGCCCGGGATAATGGCGACCATGGTCAGAGAGGCTCAGCTGCGACAGGCCGAGGGCGGGCTGGCTCCCGCCGGCGAGGGCTGGTTCATCCTCAATGCCCGGGACGCCCGCTGGAAGACCGGCCACTTCGGTGCCTACACGCGCTTCGAAGGGCCCGACGCCCGGTTTCCCAGCCTCGGGGTCAACATCGGGATCCTGGCGCCGGGGCAGCCGGCGTGCTTCTACCACGGCGAGAACGAGCAGGAGGATTTCCTCGTGCTCAGCGGCGAGTGCGTACTGCTGATCGAAGGCGAGGAGCGCCCCCTCAAGGCCTGGGACTTCGTCCATTGCCCGGCCTGGACCGAGCACGTGTTCGTCGGCGCCGGCGAGGGTCCCTGCGCGGTGCTGGCCATGGGCACCCGGCTCACCGACGGCGTCGTCTACCCCGAGCTGGAGCTCGCCCAGCGATACGGCGCCGCCGTCACCAGGGAAACCCGCGATCCCGACGAGGCCTACGCCGGGATCCCCGACGATATTGAGACCCCCTTTCAGGAGGGGTGGCTGCCCTAACGCTCCAGGTAGTCGTCGCCGTCGGGCAGCCGCCAGCCCACAGCGGGAAGCTCGAGCGCCGCCTCGGGGCCCCATGATCCCGGCTCGTAGGGCAGGGGCACCGGCGGATGCTCGATCACCGGGGCGCACACCTCCCACAGTCGCTCGATCTGGTCGCTGCGGGTGAACAGCAGCCGGTCGCCCAGCATCACGTCGTGCAGCAGCCGCTCGTAGGCCTCCAGGCCGTCGGCGCCGCCGAAGGCCTCGTCCACATCCAGGGTGAGCGCGACCCGCCCGATGTCGATCACCGGGCCCGGCACCTTGGCCTGGATCTCGATCCGGACTCTGGGGTCGTCGGAGAGCTCGAATATCAGCTCGCTGGGGCGCTGGTGGTTGTCGGGGTCGGCCTCGGGGAAGATCCGCAGCGGCGCCTCGGCGAACCCGATCGTGACCGTCCGCCGTTCCTCGGCCATCGACTTGCCGGTCCGCAGGTAGAACGGGACGCCGCTCCAACGCCAGGTGTCGACCCAGACCTCGACGGCTGCCAACGTCTCGGTCTTCGAGTCGTCGGCCACGCCGTCGGTGTCGCGGTAGCCGTCGTACTGGCCGAACACCACCCGTTCGGGATCGAGCGGGCGAACCGCGTCAAAGAGCTTGGTCCGCTCCAGGTGCAGGCTCTCGGCGTCGATCCGCGCGGGCGCCTCGAGGCCGACGATCCCCAGGATCTGCATCAGGTGGGTGACCACCATGTCGCGAAACGCGCCGGTCTCCTCATAGAAGCCCACGCGCCCCTGGATGTCGAGCTCCTCGGGCACGTCGATCTGTACGTAGGAGACATGGTCTCGATTCCACACCGGCTCGAGGATCCCGTTAGCGAACCGTGCCACGAGGATGTTCTGCGCCGCCTCCTTGCCGAGGAAGTGGTCGATGCGGTAGATCGACTCCTCGGGCAGCACCTTGTGCAGAGCCGCGTTGAGCTCCCGGGCGCTTTGCAGGTCGTGGCCGAACGGCTTCTCCACGACCAGCGAACAGTGCTCGGCGATTCCTGTCTCCCCGAGCATCGCCACCATGTCCTGCATCGCATCCGGCGGGACCGAGAGATAGACGAGGCGCGCGCCCTCGGCGTCGATCTCGCCCTCGGCGGCCTCGACCGCCTTGGCCAGGTCCTTTCCGTCCTGAGCGCTCGAGACCACGAAGCTCAACCGGGCCGCGAACTCGTCCCAGTGCTCGTCGAGCTCCATACGCCCGTGCTCCTGGAGCGCCTGGTGGATGCGGTCGCGGAACTCGTCGTCGGTCCCCGGCGAGTGGCGGCCCGATCCGATGATCCGGAAGTCCTGGGGCATCAGCCCCTCCCGGTAGAGATGAAAGAAGCCCGGGAAGAGCTTGCGCCCGGCGAGATCCCCGGTCGCGCCGAAGAGCACGAGAACTCGGTTGCTGGGACGCCGGTCGGCGCTGGAGGTGGACATGGGAGGGACGCTACTCGACCGGGGCGCCCTATTGGTGGCCTGCCACCGGGTGGGGCTGATAGAGCTCCTCCAGGCGCTTGATCTCCTCCTCACTTAGCGACAGCTGCTCGGCGGCCAGCGCGTCCTCGAGATGCTCGAGCTTGGTGGCGCCGACGATCGGCGCCGTGACGCCGGGACGGTGCAGGAGCCACGCCAGCGCCACCTGAGCCGTGGGCACGCCGCGCTCGACGGCGACCTCGTCGGCGCGCTCGACCACCTCGAAGTCGAGCTCGGGTTTGTACAGCGAGTCGGCGAACGCGTCGGTCTGGGCGCGCTTGGTCAGCTTCTCGCCGGAGCGCGTCCGGTTGCCGGTCAGCATCCCCCGCGCCAGTGGACTCCATGGGATCACCCCGACACCCTGATCGATGCACTGGGGGATCATCTCCCGCTCCTCCTCGCGGTAGATCAGGTTGTAGTGGTCCTGCATCGACACGAACGGCGTTTGAGCCACCGACTGGGCCTTGGCGAACTGCCAGGCGAACATGCTGCTGGCTCCGATGTAGCGGGCCTTGCCGGCCTTGACCACATCGTGCAGGGCCTCCATCGTCTCCTCGATCGGCGTGCTCGGATCCCAGCGGTGGATCTGGTAGAGGTCGACGTAGTCATGGCCGAGCCGGCTCAGCGAGGCATCGATCGAGGCCAGGATGTGCTTGCGCGAGAGGCCGCGCCCGTTCTCCCCGGGCATGGTGGGCATGAAGACCTTGGTGGCCAGCACGTATTCCTCGCGCATCCCGAACATCGAGCGCAGCAGCTTGCCGGTCAGGACCTCGCTCTCGCCGCCGTTGTAGACGTCGGCAGTGTCGAAGAAGTTGATTCCGCCCTCGACCGCGCGGCGCACGATCGGTTCCGCGCCTGCTTCGTCGAGCGCCCACTCGCGGCTCTCGTGCTTGCCGTAGCTCATCATCCCCAGGCACACGCGTGAGACGCGCAGCCCGGTCCTGCCGAGATTGACGTAGTCCATCTAAAAGCTCTCCCTGGGTTCGCGGTCAGCTCTCGGTTCAGCCTAGTCACGCGCTCGTGCGCCGTCCGACGGGGCAGGCGCAGAGCCCGGCCGGCCGCGGTCGCCCGCGTCCAACGACACTCAGCCTGGGACGCGCAGTAACTCGGCGCGCATCGGCTGACGGAAGCAGCGCCCTCCGCCATCCATGGGCTCGCCCAGCCGCCCGAACATCCGCTCGAGCTCTGCCCGGCGCGCCTCGAAGACCGGGCCGCGCTCGGGGTCAGCGGCCAGGATGAGGTTGCGAAACGCCTCCAGGTCGGCGTACCGGCCCGCGACCTCGTACTCCGTCGCGCCGGCGCTCTCCAGGCCGACGGCGCTCGCCTCCTTCAAAGCCCTCTGGGCTGCCCGGCGCACCTCGAGCTCGTCCTCCACCAGGCTGGTCATGGTGAAGAAGTCACCCTCGGGGAGTGGCTCGGCGACGTACACGGCCCCGCCGCCGCGCACCACCCGCCGAGCTTCGTGCAACGCCTGGCGATGACTGGCGATCGGAATGTGGTGAAGCGAGCGCATGAAGAGCACGAGGTCGACGGAGCCGTCGGCCAGCGGGAGCCGTTGAGCCTCGCCGACGACGTAGCGCGAGCCCGAGTCGTCGTCGGCGGCCAGCGCCGCCGCGAGCTGCTCCTCGGAGATCTCCATCCCTGTCATCCGGGCGCCCCGGGCCGCCAGATCCCGGAGCAGGGCTCCCCGGCCGCAGCCGACATCGAGCACCTCCTTTCCGGCCAGGGCCACCATGCCCTCCAGCACCGCAACGTCGCTGGTCATTTCACGCCCCATGCCTAGCGCCTCCTGTCCAGACCCCGGACACGCCCTCAGTTGCGGCGCAGGAGCGAGGGGAGCTCGAAGGGCAGCCGTGGAAGGTCGCTGCGAGCGCGGCCGAGGGCACCGTGCAGAGCCTCGGTGGCGCCGGCCTCGAGCGCCTTGCCGTGTCCCACGAGCAGTCGCCGGGGTCGGTAGCCCGACAGCGCTCCTCGCGGGGGGGTCAGGCGGAGCATGGGATGCACCCCGGCGTCCCGGCCGAGCGCGAACACGGGCGCGGTCCCGATCGCCTCGGCGACGATCAGCGTCTCCTGCTCGGGCCACCACAGAGACACCTCGCGCCACAGCCGCTGCCAGACCACGCGGCGGACCTCGAACGGCGACCCGGCGAGGGTGGTGGGCAGACGCGAGAGCGGCACCCCGAGCCCTTCGGCGATCAGCTCGCAATCTCGAGCATGGCGATCGAGCAGCTGCACCACTCCGGCCGGGCGCCCGAGCTCCATCGCCGCGCTCAGGGCCTCCTCGTCGTCGAAGGGATCGACCAGCCAGACGCGCTCGCCGTCGAGCAGGGCGTGGGCGGAGCGGGACATGCCGCCCGCCTCGTGCCAGGTCAGCCCGACGGAGTGTCTCTGGAGCTCGGCGGCCATCGCCTGAAGGACGTTGTCACATCCCGGGCAGGACCTCGGTTGCGAATCAGATCATCCGTATCTGAGACAGTCTCTGGATCGTCCAACCACCAGGAGGTGCGCCGTGTCCGTTGTCAGCAAGCTTCGCCGTCAAGCCCGAGGGGTCAACGTCGTCCCGGCCACCGTCACCGGCGCCCAGGTATCCGGCCCCCGGCTGCTCGGGCCGACGGCGATGGGACCGCTGGCGATTGCCGTCTCGGCGGTCGGGGCGGTGGCCATCGGCCGGCTCGCCATCGCCGAGGCCGTGATCAGGAGGCTCCGCGCCGAGGAGATCGAGATCGGCTCGCTGAAGGTCGGCGAGCTCGAGGTCGGGGGTCGTCGCTGGCCCGAGCCGCCGGCGGCGGCCACCATGGCCGCGCCCGAGCCGCCCCCTGCGTCGCAGGGCTAGCGCCTGGGAGCCCCGGGCCGACAGCACAAAGGCCAGCGCCTAGGAGCTCCGGCCCTTCAGGCTTCCGATTCCCAGCGACTGCTCGGCCCCGGGAGCGGCCGTGGCCTGGGTCGGCTCGGCTGACCCGGGCGCGGCCGGCTGTCCCGGAGCGCTCGGACCGTCGGGCGGGTCGTCGAGGAAGTCGGCCGTCGGGACGAAGAACAGGCTGCCGGTGACCGCCACCGAGAAGTCCAGGATCCGATCCGTGTTCCCGGGCGGCTTGCCGACGAACATGTTGCTCAGCATCTCCTCGGTCACCTCGGGGGTGCGGGAGTAGGCGATGAAGTAGGTCCCGTACTCCGATGCGCCGACCCGGCCGAAGGGCATGTTGTAACGGACGATCTGGCGCTGCACGCCGTCGTCGTCGATGATCGTGTTAAGAGCCAGATGGGAGTCGGGGGCCTTGACGTCATCCGGGAGCTCGAGATCGGCGAGCTTGGTGCGCCCGATCACCGCCTCCTGAGTCTCGATCGGCTGGGCGTCCCAGTTCTCGAGATCGTGCAGGTACTTCTGCACCACCACATAGCTCCCCCCGGCGAAGCCGGGGTCCTCGTCGCCGATCCTGACCGCATCGACCGCGGCGGCATCCTCCGGGTTCTCGGTCCCGTCCACGAACCCGAGCAGGTCACGCTCGTCAAACGACCTGAACCCGTGCACCTCGTCGATGACCTGCGCGGCGCCGGCGCATCGTTGGGTGAGCCGCTGGGCCAGCTCAAAGCACAGGTCCTGGCGGTGAGCGCGGATGTGGAAGAGGAGGTCACCGGGCGTCGAGACCGCGGTGTGCCGCTCTCCGGCGAACTCGGGGAGCGGATGGAGCTCGGCGGGACGCGGCTCACCGAACAGCCGATCCCAGAGCTCGGACCCGATCCCGGTCACGCAGGTCAGACCGCCCTCGGGGATCCGGAACCCCACCGAGCGCCGCAGGCCCGAGGAATCCGCAAGCAGGTCTCGGATCTGGTCCTCGCCGTTCCGGGCAACGGTGAGCACGAGAAAGATCGCCGCCTGCGTGGGCGGCGAGATCACTGCCTGAGCTTCAGGAGTAGGCACCGCCGTGAAGTCAAACACCTTCGGGCGCGGCTGGGGGCCCGGCGGGTCTGGCCCCTTCATCCGCACCCTGGCCGCCCTCGCCGCCAGCTCGTCCAGACGCCGCTCCAGCGGTAGATCAGCAAGATGTATTGCATGTCTTCCTCCTTTTGGGGATGGTTGCCGATCAGACGAGCGGGGCGGGCGGAAATCGACAGGTCCGACCCCGAGCCGGCTCGGCGACCACGGGCGAGGCGATGCAGGACGTAGAGATCATCATCGGCCTGCTGGCCGGAGTGGCGCTGCTGGGGGCGATCGCCGAGCGCGCCGGCCTCCCCTACCCCCCGGTCCTGGTCCTGGGCGGGCTGCTCCTGGGGGTGATCCCGGGACTGCCGGTGGTCCGGCTGCAACCCCATCTGGTCCTGTTCGGCTTCCTGCCCCCACTGGTCTACGCCGCCGCGTTCAAGGCGGCGAGCTTCGATCTACGCGCCCAGGCGGCGCAGATCCTGACGCTATCCACCGGGCTGGTGGCGCTCACCGTGGCGGTGGCGGCGGTGGTCGGTCATCTGGTGGCCGATCTTCCCTGGGTCGCGGCGGTCACGCTGGGGGCGCTGGCGGCCCCGACCGATCCGGTCTCGGCGAGCTCGGTGATGCGAGCGGTGGGTACTCCGGAGCGAATTCTGGCCATCCTCGAGGGCGAGTCTCTGGTCAACGACGGAACCGGGCTGGCCATCTTCCAGGTGGCGGTCCTGGCCGCCGCCGGCGGGGATATCTCAGCCGTCCACGACGTGTTCAAGTTCCTGGTCATATCGGTGGGCGGCGTAACCATCGGCCTGGCCGGCGGCTGGCTCCTGGTCCGGCTGCGGCGCCTTCAGGACGAGCCCTCGCTGGAGATAATCCTGAGCCTGCTCGCCGCCTTCGGGCCCTACACCGCGGCCTCGGCGGCCGGCTGTTCAGGAGTTCTGGCCGCGGTCGCCACCGGCGTCTATGCCGGACGCCGCGCCGAGGACATGAGCTCGGCGGAGACGCGCCTGCGGGTCGAGCCCTTCTGGGACGCGCTCACCTTCGTCCTCGAGTCGGTGCTGTTCCTGCTCATCGGCCTGCAGCTTCGCAGCATCGTCGCCGGGCTGAGCAGCAACCTGGGCCGCGGCGTGGCCGAAGGAGCGGTCATCGTGGTGGCGGTGATCGCGGCTCGGGCCCTGTGGATGTTCGCGCTCGGAGCCCTGCGGCCGATCCTGCGCAAGCTCGCCCCGGCACGGGCCGACCCGCTTTCCAGCCCCGAGCTAACCGTGCTGGGATTCAGCGGTATGCGGGGCGCGCTCTCGCTGGCCGGGGCCCTGTCGATCCCGATCATCGCCGCCCATCATCTCTTCCCGGCGCGCGACGAGGTGATCTTCCTCGTCTACGTGGTGGTGATCGGCACCCTGGTCGCACCGAGCCTGTGCCTCGAGTCGCTGATGCAGCGCCTCGGACTGGTCGGTGGCGAGGAGCTGCGCCGCGAGGAGATCGGAGCCCGGACCCAGATCATCCACGCCGGCCTGACCCGGCTCGAGGAGCTGGAGGAGGAGCCCGGCGTCTCGGAGGAGGCGGTGAGCCGGCTGCGCGACGTGCTCGAGCTCCGGTTGCAACGTCTCGATGCCCGCGCCCAGCGCCAGCACGGCGACGGTCACCCGGGCGACATCGACGCCGCCGTGAACCGTCTGCGCAGGGAGGTGATCATCGAGCAGCGCCGGACGATCGCGGAGCTGCGAAGCGAGCGGCGGGTTCCGGCGCAGGTGCTGGCCGACATCCAGCGCGACATCGATCTCGAAGAGGCCCGCCTGCATTGACCAGGCCTATGCACGGCCTCGACCATCCAACGCTCTGAGCGCCGGGATAATGCCGGGCATGACCGCGAGCCCGCAACCGACACGTCCATTCGCCAACCCGTACAGCCACGGCTTCCTGCGGGTGGCGGCGGCTGTCCCGGAGGTCAGGGTCGGCGACCCCGAGTTCAACGCGGCGCGGTCGTTAACGCTCGCCCGGCGCGCCCACGAGATGCACGCATCGCTCGTCATCTTCCCCGAGCTGGGTCTCGCGGCGTACTCCAGCGAGGACCTGTTTCACCAGCGTGCCCTGCTGGAAGCGGCCGCGGACGCCCTGGCCCAGGTCGTGGAGGCGAGCCGCGAGCTCGGCTGCGTGATCGTGGTCGGGGCCCCGGTGGCCGCCGAGGACGGGCTCTACAACGTAGCCGTCATCGTGCACCGGGGGCGGATCCTCGGAGCCGTGCCCAAGAGCTTTCTGCCCGAGTACCACGAGTACTACGAAAAGCGCCAGTTCAGGGCGGCCCGCGATCTGATCGGCGATGAGCTTCGCCTGCTCGGAGAGACCGTGCCCTTCGGGCCAGACCTGCTGTTCGCGTGCCGCGACCTGCCCGGGTTCACGCTGTACGTGGAGATCTGCGAGGACCTGTGGGCGCCGATCCCGCCCAGCACCTACGGAGCTCTGGCCGGCGCGACGGTGCTGGCCAACCTGTCGGCCAGCAATATCACGATCGGCAAGGCCGACTATCGGCGCACCCTGTGCGAGAGTCACTCGGCGCGCACCATCTCCGGCTACCTGTACACGGCCGCCGGGCTCGGGGAATCGACCACCGACGTGGCCTGGGACGGCCAGGCGCTGATCTGCGAGAACGGTCAGCTGCTGACCGAGGCCGAGCGCTTCTCCGACGAGGAGCAGCTCATCGTCGCCGATCTGGACCTGGACCGGATCTCCGCGGACCGCATGAGCACCAGCAGCTACGGAGACGCGATCCATGATCTGCGCCGGCGCCTGCGCGGGATGCGGCGCATCGAGTTCGAGCTCGTGACCGCTCCCGACTCCTTCCCGCTGCAGCGGCGCGTCGAACGCTTCCCCTACGTGCCGGCTGACCCGGCGAGCCGCAGCGAGCGCTGCGAAGAGGTCTACAACATCCAGGTCCGCGGGCTGGAGACCCGGCTGCTGGCAACCGGCATCCAGAAGGTCGTGATCGGCGTCTCCGGGGGGCTGGACAGCACCCATGCGCTGATCGTCGCCGTCAAGGCCCTGGACCGGCTCGGTCTCCCCCGCTCCAACGTCCTTGCCTACACGCTGCCCGGCTTTGCCACCAGCGAGCGAACCCTGGTGAACGCCCACGCCCTGATGAAGGCGCTCGGCGTGAGCGCCTCCGAGCTCGACATCCGTCCCGCCGCCGTGCAGATGCTCCGTGACCTGGGCCACCCGGCCGCCGACGGCGCGCCGCACTACGACGTGACCTATGAGAACGTGCAGGCCGGCGAACGCACCTCGCACCTGTTCCGCCTGGCCAACTTCCACCAGGGCCTGGTGCTCGGTACCGGTGACCTGAGCGAGCTGGCCCTCGGCTGGTCCACCTACGGGGTCGGGGACCAGATGTCGCATTACAGCGTCAACGCCTCGGTCCCCAAGACGCTGATCCAGTTCCTGGTGCGCTGGTCGATCGACACCCACCAGTTCGGCGACGAGGGAAATGAGGTCCTGCGGTCGATCCTCGGCACCGCGATCTCCCCGGAGCTCATCCCATCGAGCGGGGAGGCGGGCGATGGCCCCGAGCAGAACACCGAGAGCATCGTCGGCCCCTACGAGCTCCAGGACTTCTTCCTCTACTACATCCTCCGCTTCGGCTATCCGCCGAGCAAGGTGGCGTACCTGGCGCAGCACGCCTGGGGCGATCGTGACCGCGGCGACTGGCCCGACTTGATCCCCGAGAACCGGCGCAACGAATACTCCCTCGCCGACATCAGGCACTGGCTGGAGGTGTTCCTGGTGCGCTTCTTCCAGACCAGCCAGTTCAAGCGCTCCGCGCTTCCCAATGCCCCCAAGGTGGGGTCCGGAGGCTCGCTGTCGCCTCGGTCCGACTGGCGGGCGCCGAGTGACGGGCATGCCGCCGCGTGGCTGGCCGAGCTGCACGCCGGCGTTCCCGACCAGCGATGAGCGCCCGGCGCGCCAAGGCCGCCGGGCGGGACGCAGACCGCCCGGTCGCGATCATCACGGGCTCGGAGTCGGGGATCGGACGCGCCACCGCCGTGGCTCTGGCCACTCGTGGCTTCGACGTCGGCATCACGTGGCACCGGGAGCGCGAAGCCGCAGAGGCCACGGCGCGGGAAGCCGAGCGCCACGGCGCGAGGGCGGCGATCGCCGAGCTCGACCTCGCCGACGCGCCGGCGGTCACGGCCACCGTGGACTCGCTCGCCGATCGACTTGGCGGCCTCGATGCGTTCGTCAACAACGCGGGAATCGCTCATCGCACCCCCTTCCTGGAGCTCGACCTCGATACCTGGCGCGAGGTCCTCGACGTCGATCTCACCGGGGCGTTCGTGGCCGCGCAGACGGCCGCGCGGCGGATGGTCAGAGCCGGAGCCGGCGGCGCCATCGTGAACGTCACCTCGGTGCACGAGCGCGTCCCCCTGCGCGGGGCAACCGCCTACTGCGCGGCCAAGGGCGGGCTGGGGCTGCTGACCCGAGTGATGGCGCTGGAGCTTGCCGAGCACTCGATCACCGTCAACGCGGTGGCTCCGGGGGAGACCGCCACCCGGCTGACCGGAGCCGAGAACGTCGACCCCCACGCTCTGAGACGACCCGGGATCCCGATGGGCCGGCCCGCGGATCCACGGGAGATCGGCGCCGCGATCGCGTTCCTGCTCAGCGACGGTGCCTCCTACGTGACCGGACATTCCTTCGTGGTCGATGGCGGGTTGCTGCTCATGGCCGCCGAAGCCAACCGGCTCACCACCGAATGACCCGGGGCGGCGCCTCAGAAGCGCAGCAGCGCGCCGATTCCGCCTGACGGCTCGCGCCCCGGGGGCGGATCCTGCAGCACCAGCACCTCGGCGTCCTGCAGGACCCCCTGCTCCACGGCCGCCTCGCGCAGGTCCGCCACCGCCACCAGCGGCACCCCGTCGGCCGGACAGGCGCCCTCCCCCGAACTGCTGAGCAGGCCACATTGCGGGCAGCGCCCGCCCGCCGCCGCGAAGCCCCAGCTGATCACCAGGGTCTGGACGCGATGCTCGGCCAAGGCCTCGAGCACAGCGTCGAGGCCGACGACGGCGGGGTCCCCCCTGGCCACGCGGGCCCAAAGCCTCTCCAGGGTGGTGCGCTGAGCCTCGGTCTGCACGGCCGTGAGCAGCGCGTACGCGGCCTTGCGCACCTCGGCCTCGTTGGCGGCGGCCACGTCGAGCTCCACCCGGGCGCTTGACAGCACCGCCCGGAGGTCGTTGTGGAGGAGCTGCTCAAGCCTGGATACGACTTCTCGCGGGCCGCCCAGGACCAGCGTCGAGTATCCGTCGCTCTGCCAGCGCCGGTACAGCTCGGTGCCGACGCGACGTAGATGCTGGTCGACCTCGTTCTCGACGCTGCGCTCGTAGTTGGCCTGCGACGGTCCTCCCTGCCGATGCCGGCCCCGCACGTCATCGGTGACCTTCTCGCGCTCGGCCAGGCGCTCGACCCGCCCCTCGAAGATCCGCGCCTCGCGACTGTTCACGAGAGCCACGCACCACGGGCCGGGATCATGACCGGCGACCAGCGGCTCGACCAACGGCGTCGATGCGATCACCACCCGGGGGACCACCGGCGAGCCCAGGCGGGCCGCCTCGAAGAGATCGTCCTGTCCGGAGCAGAAGACGGCGAGCGCGCGCGCACCCGAGACGGGCGCCTCGTCTGAGAGCAGATAGGACTCGACCCGCTCCAGGTCCTCGTTGAGCACGGTCCGGTCCTGGTGGGTGAGCGTCGCATCGCCCGTCCGCTCACGGCGCGCGCAGTCGATCAGTGAGTGCACTTCCGTCTCGCGAGCCGGAGCGGTGGCGAACTCATCGGGCTCGAGGTCCAAGTAGACGCTGATCACCGGGTGCTTCCCGGTCCGCTCGAGCAACCGTCGCGCCAGGCGGGGTGCCTGCGGCTCGAGTCCGGGGGCAAGGGGCGCGTCGTCGCTGGCCATCGTCGTTCCTCGTTTCTGCCGCGTCACCTGTGGCGGCTGTCGAGAGCTGCGGGAGAGCCCCAGATCACGTCTGTTCGCGGACCCAGGAGAGGATCCTCCGCGAGTGGGTGATCACCTCTCCGTCGGGGAGCCTGAGCGCCGGAAGCTTGTTGTCGCCAGTGGCCTCACGCAGCTTCTCGCGAGACCCGTTTCGCAAGAACGGCCACGGGCTTCCGTGAGCGGCCACCACCTTCTCGTACTCGATTCCGGCCCCCCGGAGCGCCTCCTGCACCCGGCGGCACGGATGCAGCCGCGGTCCGCCGTCGTCTCCGTGACAAACGTAAAGCGTCGGTGGTTGCGCCATGAGTCTTCTTCCGATCCGTGGCTGTGACCGCAAGGGTAGCTCTGCCAGATGCAAGAATCAGTCCCGCGCGTGGACCACTACCTGCTTGACGAGACACTCTCCGCGGATGAGCGCGATATTCGCGACCGCGTCCGGACGTTCGGCGAGCGGGAGGTGCTGCCGATCATCAACGACTACTGGGAGCGAGCCGACTTCCCCTTCGAGCTGGTCGAGAAGCTGTCCGAGCTCGGGGTGGCGGGCACGAGCATCCAGGGTTACGGGTGCCCGGGGATGTCGCGCCTGGCCGCCGGCATCGTCGGCCGTGAGCTGGCGCGAGCCGATGGGAGCCTGGGCACCTTCTTCGCGGTGCACTCCGGTTTGGCCATGGGCGCCATCGGTCTCCTGGGCAGCGACGAGCAGAAGGCCCGGTGGCTGCCGGCGATGGCGCGGCTGGAGCTGGTCGGCGCCTTCGGTCTCACCGAACCCGATCACGGATCCGATTCGGTGTCGCTCCAGACCAGCGCGGCGCGCGACGGCGACGAGTACGTCCTCAACGGCGCCAAGCGCTGGATCGGCAACGCTTCGTTCGCCGACGTCACCGTGATCTGGGCGCGCGACGAGGCCGGCGAGGTCGGCGGCTACCTGGTGCCCAAGGGCACTGACGGGTTTGATCCCGCCACCGTGATCTCCGGCAAGATGGGCAAGCGTGCCGTCTGGCAGGCGGAGATCACGCTCCGCGACGCCCGGATACCTCTCTCCAACAAGCTGGCGGGCGCGAACACCTTCGAGGACACCGCCCGGGTGCTCGACCAGACCCGCGCTGCCGTTGCCTGGGAATGCCTCGGTCACGCTCTCGCCTGCGTGGAGGCGGCCATCGACTACGCCAAGGAGCGCTCCCAGTTCGGACGTCCGATCGCCGGCTTCCAGCTCGTGCAGGCCAAGCTGGCGACGATCGTGGCCGAGCTCACCGCCATGCAGCTCGTCTGCTTCCGCCTCGCCCAGCTCCAGGAGTCGGGCGCGATGACCTCGGAGATGGCCTCGTTGGCCAAGCTGCACAACGTCCGGCGGGCCAAGCTGATCTGCTCGGAGGCACGCGACACCCTGGGCGGCAACGGCGTCCTGATCGAGAACCACGTCGCCCGTCACCTCACCGACATGGAGATCGTCGCCACCTACGAGGGCACCGACTCGATCCAGTCACTGATCCTGGGCCGCGAGCTCACCGGCATCTCGGCCTTCACCTGAGCCGGCCACGAGATCAAGCTCATGGGTCTGGCCGATGAGTGGACACCGACTGACGGCCCTGGCCTCCGGGCGCCAGCAGCCCGGCGTCCTGCAGCCGTCGGCGCAGCTGGGCGGCAGAAGCGAAAGGCACGGTCCGCATCCCCAGGCCGCCCGCGGCATCGAGGTTTCGCTGGGAGTCATCGATGAACACCGTCGTCGCGGGCTCGAGGTCGAAGCGCTCGAGCAGCCGGCGGAAGATCTCGCGGTCGGGCTTGGCCATGCCCTCATGGGCCGAGACCACCGTTCCGTCGAACCAGCGCATGAACTCGAAGCGCTCGCGCCGCACGGGATAGGTCTCGGCCTCCATGTTGGTCAGCGCGTAGCAGGCCACTCCCCGCTCCTTCAGCTCCTTCAGGATGTCGACCGTTCCGGGGATGACTCCGGAGATCATCTCCTCGCTGCGCCGGCCCCAGGCCCAGATCAGATCGGCCTGCTCGGGATGACGGGCGGCGAGCTGGGCACACGATTTCTCCATGGGGACGCCTCGGTCGTGGGCGTCATGCCACCTCGGGGTGCAGACCTCGTCCAGGAAGCGGCTCATCTCCTGGTCGTCGTCGATCAGCTTTCGATACAGGTATCGGGGGTTCCAGTCCAGCAGCACGCCGCCGATGTCAAAGACGACGGCTTGGATCGGCTCGACGTGGCTCTCGGCCGGCATCCGGCAAGTCTCGCCGATCACCGACCGGAGTGGCGGTTCGGCAGCGTCGGTCGGTTAGGCTCGGCGAATGCGGCTGCGCGCTGATCGTCCGATGCGGCTGGCCCCGGCGACGGCGCGCGACTACCGCGAGCTGGCTCGTCGCCGGCTTCCGCGCCAGGTCTTCGACTACATCGACGGCGGCGCCTACGAGGAGAGCACCCTGCGGGCCAACGAGGCCGATCTGGAACGGTTGCTGCTGCGCCAGGTGGTGATGCGCGACGTCACGCGTCGGGAGCGCGCGGTCGAGGTCCTCGGCCAGAGGCTGGCGATGCCCGTGATCCTCGGGCCCGTCGGCCTCGCCGGGATGTCCGCGGTTCGCGCCGAGGTACAGGCCGCCCGCGCCGCGGACGCGTCGGGCGTCCCGTTCGTCGAATCGACGGTCTCCATCTGCAGCGTCGAGGAGGTCGCGGGCGCCGTGTCGTCTCCGCCGTGGTTTCAGCTCTACGTGATGCGCGACCGCGGCTACGCCGAAGACCTGATCTCCCGCGCGCGAGCGGTGCGTTCGCCGGTGCTGGTTCTGACGATCGACCTCGCGGTGGTCGGAGCCCGCCACCGCGACACCCGCAACGCGATGGTCGGACACCCCGACGCGTGGGCCAAGGCCCAGCGCGGGCTCGATCTCCTTGGTCATCCTCGGTGGATCCGCGACGTCGTGCTCGGGGGAAGGCCGCTGACCTTCGGCAACCTGGAGAAGGCCGTGCCCGGGGCGCGATCCCCCGCGGCGTTTCGCGCCTGGGTCGACGGTCAGTTCGATCCGAGCGTGACCTGGGAGGACGTCGCGTGGATCCGCGAGCGCTGGAACGGACGCCTGGTGGTCAAGGGGGTGCTCGATCCCGAGGACGCCAGGCGGGCTCTGGACGCGGGCGTCGACGGGCTGATCGTCTCCAACCATGGAGGGCGCCAGCTCGACAGCGTGCCGTCGACCGCCCGCGCGCTGGGAGCGGTGGTCGACGCCGTGGGCGATCAGACCGAGGTGCTGGCGGACGGCGGCGTGCGCACCGGACTCGACGTCGTCAAGATGATGGCCCTGGGCGCCCGCGCGGTGCTCCTCGGGCGAGCCTGGGCGTGGGCCGTGGCGGCCCGCGGCGAGGCCGGGGTTCGCCACCTCCTGGAGGTGATCAAGGCCGATATCGACGTCGCCCTGGCCCTGACCGGCAACACGTCGATCGCCGGCGTAGATCGGTCCGCCCTCTATGTCGACGGGGCACCGGTCTTCGGGTGATCGGTATCCTGCCCCGCCTGCGATGACTGGCCCTGCCAACCCGCTGAGTGAGCTCCGCGAGGCCGCCTCGGGTCCGCTGGAGCCCTATCTGCGGATGATGGCGGCCGCGGCCTCTGACCTGACCGGCGCGGTGAGCGGTCACGAGCACGGCGATCCGTTCGAGCTGCGCGACCCCGAGTACATCGAGCGCACCTTGCCGGCATTCCGTCTAGCCTCCAGCCTGTACTTCCGCGCCGACGTCCGCGGCCTCGATCACATCCCCGCCGAGGGCCCCGTGCTGCTCGTGGGCAACCATTCAGGTGGGATCGTGATCGTTGACACGTTCGTGTTCGCGCAGGCCTTCTACGACCGCTTCGGGCCGGGCCGGGTCTTCTACCAGCTCGCTCATGACCTCGTGTTCAAGGTGGTGGGCGCGCGGGCCCTCGTCCAGCGGTACGGCACCGTTCCGGCGTCGCCCGAGAACATGGCGCAGGCGCTCAAGCGCGACGCCGCGCTGCTGGTGTATCCGGGCGGCGACCACGAGACGTTCAGGCCGAGCTGGGAGTCCGATCAGGTCGACTTCGCACAGCGAGCCGGCTTCATCAGGCTCGCCCTCGAGCACAACGTGCCCATCGTCCCCGTCGTGGCCATCGGCGGGCAGGAGACGGGCCTCTTCCTCGGGCAGGGCGGTCGTCTGGCGCAACGCCTGCGCCTGAACCGCCTGCTGCGATTGAAGGTGTTTCCGGCCGTGATCGGCCCGCCCTTCGGCGCCACCATCCTCGACCTGCCCTTGCGGTTTCCGCTCCCCGCCAAGATCTCGATCCGGGTGCTCAAACCGATCGAGCTGCGCGAGCGCCTGGGTCGGGACCCGAGCGTCGAGGACGGCTACCGTCTGGTCACCTCGACCATGCAGCGGACGCTCACCAGGCTGTCCAACGAGCGCGACCTCCCGGTCGTGGGCTGAGCATTTTGAGCAAGCTCGCGCTGGGCTGCATCGCCGTTGTCCTGGCCCTCGGCGCGCTCGCGCCGGCGGCCGGCGCGGGCGTGGCGAACGCCGGTCTGGGCGCCCGAGCGGGCAGCGATCCCCTGGCCGGCCTGCCGTGGGGCAACTACTCGGGATCGCAGGACGAGGTCTTTCCCGCGTATCGCAGCGCCAGTGGCCAGGAGCGCCAACTGCTCGGACTGGTCGCGCTGAGGCCGCGCGTCCGGTGGTTCGGCGCCTGGTACCCCGACTCGCAGATCGAGACGACGATCCGTCAGTACCTGGACAACGTCACGGGCGGGCGTCCCAACGTCCTTGCCCAGGTGGCCGTCTTCCGGCTCTCCCCCTGGGAGCAGGCGGCCTGCCGGAGCCTTCCCAGCGCCGGGCAGCAGGCCAGCTACAAGCGCTGGATCCAGGCCTTCGCGGCGGGGATCGGCGGTTCCCGCGTGGCCCTCATCCTGCAGCCCGACCTTCCGCTTGCGCGATGCGTGCCCCACCACTCCAAGTTGCCGTTGACGCTCGTGGCCTACGCGGCCGATACCTTCGACGCGTTGCCCCACACGACTGTGTACATCGACGCCGGCGCCGCCGATTGGGTGTCGGCCGGCCAAGCCGCCTCGCTGCTGCGCGACGCGGGCGTCGCCCGCGCGCGAGGCTTTGCCCTGAACGTGACCCATTACGACAGCACCAGCCACCAGATCGCCTATGGCTCGCAAATCGTGCACGACCTGGCTGCGGCGGGCATTCCCGGTCGTCACTTCGTGATCAACACGGCCGCCAACGGGCGCCCGTTCACCTATCAGCAGTACCACGGCCCCGATTTCGACAACGCGGCCGTGTGCTCGAGCGCCGCGTCGAGACGCTGCGTCACCCTGGGCATACCACCGACCTCGCGGGTCAGCGAGAGCCGCTGGGGCCTGGCCCCAAACGCGCGCAGACTGGCCGCCAGCCTCGTTGACGCCTATCTCTGGATCGGCCGGCCATGGCTCGACGACCAGTCCGATCCGTTCGATCTCGGACGAACCCTCGCGCTCGCCCGCACCACTCCCTTCTGAGCCGCCGGCACCGTGCGCCCCGGGGGCTAACTGATTCTTCACAGAGTCAGCCACCCTTCCGAAGCAGGACATCGCTACCGTTCTCGCGAAGCTCCTGCGGCAAGCTCGAACCCAAGCGCTGATCGACGGGAGTCGACGGCGGGGGCCGCGGTCGCAAGAGCTCGTGCGCACACCATCACATCGAGGCTCAATAAACCTCAAGGCAAAGCGGCTCGAGGACGACCGAGGCATGCGGACTGCCTCCCCACGCGTGGGGCGGACGGGCCTCGTCCTGAGCTCTCCCCCCTTCTGATCTGATGACCATCGACTCTCTCCGGACCCCCGCGCCGCCCCTTCCATCCGAGCGGCTGCAGGAGCCCTGGCACCGTCGCGCGGTGACGCGTCTGACGAGCTCGACGCTTCCGGCGCCGGCGATCGGCGGGCTGCTCCTGGCGCTCACCCTGGTCTCGTTGGTGCTGCGCATCGGCCAGCTGAACTTCCACTACTGGGTCGACGAGGGCATCTCGGTCGGAATCTCATCGCACCCGCTCAGCCAGCTGCCCACGCTGTTGCGCGAGGATGGTTCCCCGCCTCTCTATTACGTGCTGCTGCATTTCTGGATGTCGCTCTTCGGGCGAGGCGAGGTGGCGACCCATGCGCTCTCGCTCGTCTTCTCGCTGATCGCCATACCGGTCGCCTACTGGGCAGGAGCCAGCCTGTCCGGACGGCGCACCGGCGCCTACTGCGCCATCCTGACCGCGGGGCTTCCCTTCCTGACCGAGTACGCGCAGGAAGCGCGTATGTACTCGCTGCTGGCGCTGCTCTCGCTGCTCGCCGCGGCCTCCTTCGTGCACGTCTTCGTGTTTCGCCACCGGCGCTACCTGCCGCTGTTCATCGTCTCGCTGACCGCCGCGCTGTATACCCACAACTGGGCGCTGTTCCTGGGTCTGACCAGCTTCATCGCGTTCCTGTGGTGCGTGTGGTACGTCCCCGCGCCCCGCGCGGGACTGCTGCGCGACGGCGCGCTGGCTTTTGGAGTCGTCGCCCTCCTGTACCTGCCCTGGCTTCCCACCCTGATCTACCAGGCTCGCCACACCGGCGCGCCCTGGGCGCTCCCGCCGGTCGTGTGGTCGCTCACCCAGGGCGCCTACTTCCTGGTCGGAGGTCGCGGGGCCGCAATGGCGCTCCTGCTGGCCGCGGGCACCGGACTCACGGCCATTCGGGCCGGCGGGCAAGCGGATCGTCTGTCGCGCAAAGCCGCCGTGTCCCTGGCCGTGCTCGGGGTCGGGACCCTGCTCGTCGCCTGGCTGTATGCCAAGGTCACCCCCGCCTGGGCGTTTCGCTATCTGGCGGTCATCGTCGGGCCGCTGATCCTGCTCGTCGGGATGGGTCTGGCCCGCTCGGCGAAGCTCGGCATCGTGGCGCTGGTGCTCGTCTGCTGCTTCTGGGTCCTTGACCCGAAAGCCACCTCGCTTGATTCCAAGAGCAACGTCGCCTCCGCGGCGCGGGCGGTCAGCTCACGGCTGGGCTCCGATCCCCTCGTGCTCTCCACTCAGCCCGAGCAGGTCCCTGACCTCGCCTACTACCTCCCGCACGTCACCCGTTTCGGGACGCCCATCGGACCAGTGCCTGATCCGCGGGTCATGGACTGGCGAAACGCCCTGGAGCGGTTCCGCCGCACCTCGGTGCATTCGGTGCTCGTGCCCATGTTGCGCTCGGTGAGCCCGGGAGAGCGGGTGGCTCTGGTCGTGCCGATGAACTACGTGAAGGCGCCGGAGTGGATGGTCCTGATCCACCACAGCTCGACCACCTGGACGCGGTACCTCAAGCACGACCGCCAGTTCACCCTGGTCAAGACCGCCGATCCCCACGCCTACAGCTCCGGGCTGCCGGTGTATATCTCGGTCTTCGCTCGAAAGCGCTAGCGCTGGCTTCCGGCGGGCACCGCCGCCGCCTGCTCCTCTGACGGCTGCTCGGCATCGCGACGGCGGCGGCGGGCGATGATCGGCTGGCCCTTGACCGGAACCAGCGAGGCCGCGCAGGCGACCAGGCAGGCGATCATCCCGAAGGTGAAGGCGGAGGCCAGCGCGCTCGAGAACGGGTGCGAGATGACCGAGGGGAAGAACGTGTGTCCCAGGAGGATCTGCTGCTGGTGGGGCGAGGCGGTGTTGATGCCCGGACCGAGGAGCGTCTTGACCGGGTTGTAGCCCAGGAAGGCCGCGAACAGGGTCGCCACCGGGGGCAGATTTGCCGCCTTGGAGGCGATCGAGCTCGAGATCCCGTGCGAGCGCAGGCCCGCGTACAGGGAGTGGTGCAGACCTCCGGACAGCCCGACGATCATCAGGCTGAAGAAGATCCCGATCGAGAACACCATCGCGGAGTTCATGAAGGTCGCGGCCATGCCGCCGCCCGCGCCACGCTGATTGGGCGGCAGGCTGTTCATGATGCTCGCCCGGTTTGGCGAGAAGAAGATCCCCATGCCGATGCCGTTGAGGATGATCACCAGCGCGAACACCGGATAGGAGAAATCCACCGGTAACAGCGCCAGGAACAGGAACGACAGCGCGGCCAGCAGCATGCCGCCGACCGCGAACGGACGCGGGCCGATCCGATCCGAGAGGATCCCGGCGATGGGCCCCGCGAACAGGAATCCGGCGACTAGCGGGAGCAGGTAGATGCCCGCCCACAGAGGGGTGTCGGAGAAGCTGTAGCCGTGACGCGGAAGGTAGATGCCCTGCAGCCAGATGATGAGCACGAACTGCAGGCCGCCTCGGCCGATGCCCGACAGCAGCGACGCGAGGTTGCCGGTCGTGAAGGCACGGACCTTGAACAGATCCAGGTGGAACATCGGCTGCTCGACTCGAGTCTCGATGAAGCAGAAGAGGATCAGCATGACCACGCCGCCGCCGATCTCCGCGATCACCTTGGGACTCGTCCAACCCATCGTGTGGTGGCCGTAGGGCTGGATGCCGTAGGTGATGCCGATCATGATCGCGACCAGCCCGATCGCGAAGGTGGCGTTGCCCCACCAGTCGATCTTCGCCGGCTTGCGCTCGGAAAGGTCGCGAAGCTTGGTGAATCCCCAGACGGTGCCGAAGACGCCGAAGGGGACCGAGACCAGGAAGACCGCCCGCCAGGCAATCGGGGCGAGCAAGCCACCCAGGACCAGGCCGATCGAGGAGCCCGCGACCGCGGCCACCCCGTTGATGCCCAGGGCCATGCCGCGCTGGTTGGCGGGAAAGGCGTCGGTGATGATCGCGCTGGAGTTGGCGAACAGCATCGCGCCGCCGACGCCCTGCAGCGCCCGCATGATGATCAGCCACAGCGCTCCGCCGCTGCCTTTCATCCAGGTGACCGAGAGCAGGATGCTGAACAGCGTGAAGACCGCGAACCCGAGGTTGTAGGTCTTCGCGCGGCCGTAGATGTCGCCCAGCCGGCCCAGGCTGACCACGAGCACCGCGGTGACCACCAGGAAGCCGAGGATCAGCCACAGCAGATAGTTGGTGTTGCTCGGGAGCAGGGGGTTGATGTCGATGCCCTTGAAGATGTCGGGCAGCGAGATCAGGAGGATCGAGGCGTTGATGGTCGCGATCAGGACGCCCAGCGTCGTGTTGGACAGGGCGATCCACTTGTAGTGGTCGGGAACCGGGCGCCCGTGGTGGTCCAGGCGCTGACCGTCCGTTCGATCCGGCGCCGGGATCGCGGCCCCGTTGACGGCGGCTCCGTCGCCACTGGATCCGTTGCTCTGAGGTCCGCCGACACTCATCGTGCCTCGAGACTAGCAAAGCACTAGCTTACGTAAAGGTAAGGTTTATCTACCCGGTGACGCCGGGGACGACGAAGCGATCGCGCGCCTCCTGGGCGGTGACCCGCGCCGCGCAGCCGTCGCGATGGTCGTTGACCAGTCCCATCGCCTGCATGAAGGCATAGACCGTGGTCGGCCCGACGAACCGCCACCCGCGCCGCTTCAGATCCTTGGCCAGCGCCGTTGACCCCTCGCTCACCGAGCGCTGCGCCAGGCCGTCGGGATCGAGCCCGCCGGCAGGTGGCTCCGGCGCGAAGCCCCACACGTAGGCGGCCAGCGATCCCTCGCTCGCCACCAGCTCCACCGCTCGGCGAGCGTTGTTGATCACCGCCTCGATCTTGCCCCGGTGGCGCACGATCCCGGCATCGGCGAGCAGGCGCGCCACGTCGGCCTCCCCGAACCCGGCGACCTGCTCGAAGTCAAAGCCCGCGAAGGCGCGCCTGAACGCTTCGCGCTTGCGCAGGATCGTCAGCCACGAGAGGCCGGCCTGAAACCCCTCCAGGCTGAGCTTCTCGAACAGCCGCACGTCGTCGGCGACCGGAAACCCCCATTCGGCGTCGTGATACGCGCGGTACTCGGGAGCGGAGCTCGCCCAAGAGCATCGCGCCACGCCGTCGTCGCCGACGACGATCCCGTCCCTGTCAGGGAGCGCCTCCTCGGCCATCACTGGCCCAGCTCGCCGCTGCTCAAAGCGAGCATCTCCCTGAACCGCGATCTCCAAGCGCGAGGACTGTCACCGAGCGGAGCATATGACCTCGCCGGCGGCAAGATCAGCCGGTATTTTCCGCGGCCATGAGTGTCACACCCGACGACCCGCCGCGGTCATGAGCCTCCTGCCCGAGGACCCACTGGTGCGATGGGTGATCTGGCTGCTCGTCGCCGTCTCGGTCGGTGCCCCGCTGCTCGCGGGCCTGATCCTGTTGATCGTCAGATGATCAGGCGGTGCGGGCCGCCTCCCATCGCGAGGCGAGCGCGGCGACCCAGTCCGCGGCTCGGCGAGCGTCCTCGGGGGGCGTCTGCACGAGGACGATCTCGTTGACGCCGAGGTCGGCGAGCGCGGGCAGGTCCTCGGGCCGCCCCCCGTCCAGCGAGACCGCCAGGTACAGCTCTGCGATGTCGCGCCCGGCTTGGCCACACAGCCCTTTCAGCACCCCCACTCGCTCGCGCACGGCAGCCACGCCCGCAAGGTTGAAGCCATACCACCCATCCCCCCAGGCAGCCACGCGTCGCAGCGCGACGTCGCTGTTTCCGCCGAGCACCACGGGGATCTGACGGCTCCGAAGCGGCTTCGGGTTCACCCGCACCGCGTCAAAGGACACGAATTCCCCATGGAACGAGGCAACATCGTCGCGCCACAGGACACGCATCGCCGCTACGTATTCAGCCGCCCGGGCGCCGCGCCGCGCAAACGGAACCCCCAGCGCGGCGAACTCCTCGCGTGACCAGCCCACCCCGACACCCAGCGCCAGACGACCTCCGCAGAGAACGTCGAGACTCGCCGCCTGCTTGGCGAGCAGCAGCGGGTTGTGCTCGGCGACCAGCAGGATCCCGGTGGCGATCTGGATGCGCTGCGTGGCCGCGGCCATGAAGCTCAATCCGACGAGCGGATCGAGCCAGTCGGCCGCGGCCGGCACCGCGATCGTCCCGTCCGCCGAGTAGGGATACCGCGAGTCTGGCTCGTCCACCATGACCACATGCTCGCCCGCCCAGAGCGTCGAGAACCCACACGCCTCGGCCGCTATCGCGACGGCGTCGATGACCTCTCGGCGGGCGCCCGCGCCTATCCCCAGAGCGTGAAGCCCGAGTCGCAATCCGCTAGCCGACGGGCTGCGTCTCGCGTTCTTGCGCCTGCGTGCGATCGCGCTCGGCGAAGAACTCGGCGCCCTCGATGCTCGTGTGGGGAACGATCCGGTCCAGCCACCGTGGCATGTACCAGTTGACCTTTCCCATCAGGAGCATCAGAGCGGGGACCAGCAGACAGCGCACAACCGTGGCATCGAGAATCACCGCGACCGCCAGGCCGACGCCGAACTGCTTGATCGTGGGGTCGCCGTTGAGCACGAAGCTGCCGAACACGAACACCATGATCAGCGCGGCGGCGGTGATCACGCGCGCGCTGGTCACCAATCCGGAGATGACCGAGCTTCGGTTGTCCTCGCCGGCGTGGACGTGCTCCTCGATCTGGCTGACCAGGAACACCTCGTAGTCCATCGAGAGCCCGAACAGGATCGCGAACATGAACAGCGGAACGTACGACACGATCGGCACCGATCCGTGCAGGCCGATCAGGCCGCTGAGCCAGCCGTACTGGAACACCGCGGTCAGGACTCCGTAGGAGGCCCCGATCGAGAGCAGGTTCATGACCGCTGCCTGGATCGGGATCACCACGGTCCGGAAGGCCAGGATCAGCAGCAGGAAGCTGAGCACGATGACGACCAGGATCTGGAGCGGCAGCTTGCTCGAGATCTTCGATGCCAGGTCCTCGTAGGCGGCCGTGCTGCCTCCCACGTAGGCGTGCATGTCGGTGCCCTTGTCCGCGCCCGGTATCACGCTGGAGCGCAACTGGTCGACCAGGTGGGTCGTCGCATCCTCGGCCGGTCCGGTCTTCGAGATCGCGTTGAAGAACGCCGAGGTTCCGGCCTTGTCGATCTGTACCGGCGTGATCGCCGCGACGCCCGGCGTGGATGAGACGTCCTTCTGAAGCGTCTGCAGCCGCGGATCGGTGCCGCGGTCATCGCTCGACGAGCCGCTCGAGCTCGACGAGCCGCTGGAGCTCGACGAACCGCTGGAGGAGCTCGATGAGGCCGAGGATGACGCCTTGGCCGGGCTGCCCAGCGTGACGGCGATGATCAGGGGTCCGTTCACTCCGGGCCCGAAGTACTTGGTGATCAGGTCATAGGCGCGGCGTGCGGTGGTGGACTTCGACAGCGCGGCCACATCCTGCTGGCCGAGCGACAGCGACAGAAGAGGGATTGAGAGGGGGATCAGGATCGCCAGCGCGAGCAGGCCGGCGATGATCGGCTGCTTGGCGATATCCGCTGCCCACTTCGCCCACAAACCTGTCTTGGCCTGCTCGTCGGTCGCGGCCTTGCGCACCCGCAGGGAGTTGATGCGCGGCCCGATGATCGCCAAGATGGCTGGGAGCAGGGTGAGCGCCGCCGCGACGGCCACTACGACGGCGACGGCCGCCATCACGCCCAGCGTCGTCACCAGCGGGATGCCCGCCACGGCCAGCGATACGAGCGCGATCGTCACCGTGCACCCGGCGAAGAACACAGCACCGCCCGAGGTGGCGGTCGCCCGGGCAATCGACTCACCGAGGTCGAGTCCGTCGTGGAGCCCGCGGAAGTGCCGGGTGACGATGAACAGGGCGTAATCGATTCCGACGCCCAGTCCGATCATGGTGGCCAGCGTCGGCGCCACCGATGGCACCGTCAGGACGTGCCCGAGGATGCGGATGATGGCCAGAGTCGTGAGCAGGCCGAAGATGGCGCTCAGAATCGGCAGCACCATCGCGGTGATCGTCCCGAAGGTGAGGGTCAGGATCACCATCGCGGCGATGATCCCGATCAGCTCGCTCGATTCGGTCGCGGGCTTGGAGACCTTCTGGCCGAGCTGGCCGCCGGTCTCGACCTCGAGGCCCGCCGCCTGAGCGGGCTTGGCGGCCGCGTCGATGATGGTCTGGGCATCGCCCTCTGACAGGGAGCCCGGGCTGACCGCGAGCGTGACCGACAGGTAGCCCGTCGACTGGTCCTTGCTCAGAGCGGAGGCGCCCGCGGGCGTCAGCGGGTTGACCACCGAGGCCACTTCATGGTTCTTGGCGAGGTCGGAGGCCGCCTCGTTGATGGCATTGGCGTACTTGGAGTCGGTCAGCTTGCCGTTGGAGGCGTGCAGAACGATCGGGCTCGTCCCGTTGGCCTGAGTGGGAAACGAGCGGTTGAGAGTGTCAGTCGCCTTCTGGCTGTCGGTCCCGGGAAGCGACAGGTCGTCGTTGGTGTTGTCGCCCATCTGATGGGAGATCCCGACAAGCGCGATCGCAGCCACCAGCCAGACGCCGAGCACTACGAACCGCCGCCGGACACAGAACCGCGCCAACGCGTAGAGGGCCCCCGTCATCTTCTAAGTCCTCCCCTGACAACCATCGATCGCGGCTCGTTCCCCAAGGCTCCGTTGCTCTTCATGCAAGTCGTCGTAACTGCAACCAGCGACGGAAACCATCTCACATTACGGTCCTGACGGCCACACAATCGCGCTAGCCGTTCAGAGGCAGGGCAAGCTGCTCGGGCGGAGGGATGACTCCCTCATCTCCCGCTGCTGTGGATCCGCGGCGACCCGCTCGGCGCCAGTGACCGACGATCTGATGCGCACTCGCGTGCCGCCATCCGGAGGCGCGGGAGATCGGAACGAAGTGCACCACTCCGTCTCGTATCTCGAGCACCTCGCCGTACACCACCCGGCCGCCGATCGACGCCCTGACGATGTCCCCGACCGCGATCCCGTCGATCCTCACGACACTCCCCGGTTCTCAACCCGACTGCCGACCACGGCGAGTACTACGCACCCGATGAGGTGGCTGAGCGTAGCCTATCTGCGAGCGTCTGACGCGCGCGAGCGATCAGTACGCGGGCTGCGGGGCTTGGGGGCGGATCGGCACGCCAGACGAGCTCGAGCCGCGAGCGCACCCGCGGACGGATGCTGAGGACGTGGAGGTTCTCGGGCGCTGAAGCGGGCAGGATCGCGACTCCGAGCCCGCGGTCGGCGAGGTCCATCAGGATCCGCGGGTCGCCGGCCTCGAACGCGACGCGCGGAGAGAGACCCGCGGCCGCAAAAGCCTCGTCGAGGGCGGTCCGCCCGCCGGTTCCTCGCGGGAGGGCGATGAGGGCCTCCTCGGCAAGCGCGGGAACGGTGATCGTCCGTCGAGTCGCGAGCGGATGGCTGAGGTGAACCGCGGCCACGAGCTCCTCGTCGGAGATGATCTGGGTCTCGAGGCCGGGCGGCGGCGTTCCGGCGAGCCCGGCCAGCGCCAGATCGAGACGGCCGGAGCCGACATCGTCGAGCAGCGCGTCCGAGGTGGCCTCGGCGAGCGTGATCTCGACGCCCGGGTGCTCGGCGTGGAAGATGGCCAGCGCGTCGGCGAGCCAGCCACCCACGGACGGAACCACCCCGACCCCGACGTGACCGCGCAGCAGGCCGGCGAGCGCGTCAACGGTGCTGCGCACACCCTCGGCGCCGGCGAGTGCCGCCCGCGCGGACGGGAGCACGGCCGCCCCGGCGGCGGTCAGGGTGACGGTGCCCGCGCTGCGATCGAACAGCGGCTGGCCGAGTTCTGCCTCGAGCCGGCGCACCTGCGCGCTGACCCCGGGCTGAGCGACGTGCTCCCGCTCGGCCGCCCGGGTGAAGCTTCCCTCCTCGGCTACTGCGACCACGTATGCCAGCTGCCGAAGCTCCATAACCCAACATTCTACGGATCAGCACGATCATGTCTTTGCGTTCTAGGCCGCGAAACGCCACGATGTCGGCATGACACCCCGAGAAACCATGCTCCGCTACTTCGAGAGCTGGAACGACCACGACTTCGACACCTTCGAAGCTCAGCTGGATTCCGACATGACGTTCACCGGGCCGCTCGGCACCGCGACCGGCCCCTCCGAGTGCCGTCGAGGAATCGAAGGTCTGGCCAAGCTGATGGACCGGACGGAGGTGATCGCGATGGTCGCCGATGGTCCCGACGTCATCACCTGGTTCGAGCTGCACATCCCGCACACCGAGCCGGTGCCCGTGGCGAACTGGGCGCGCGTCGAAGACGGCAAGGTCCGCCGCGTGCGCGTGACCTTCGATCCACGCCCGCTGCTCGGATAGGGGATCGACCGGGGCGGCCGAATCGCCGCTGAGACCTGAATTGCCCTGGTCAGCCCCCCAGGGGCCCGGGATCGGCCGGCACGTCGACGGCGTGCTGCTCCAGGACATCGAGGGGCACTATCTCCAGCGCCCTCTCATGTGTGGAGGCGAGCACGACGTAGGCCGCGGCGCCGTCCTGGTGGGCGCGCAGCCAGTTGGCGGCGGTCACGCACCAGCGGTCACCCGGAACCAGGCCCGGGAACCCGAACTGCGGGACCGGCGTGCTCAGATCGTTGCCGATGCTCCGCTGATGCTCGAGGAACTCCGAGGTGACCACGGCGCAGATCGTGTGGCTGCCGATGTCCTGTGGACCGGTCCGGCAGCAGCCATCCCGGTAGAACCCGGTGAGCGGCTCGCTACTGCAATCCTCGAGTTTCCGCTCAAGCACGTTACGGTCGCTCACAGCCACAGTATCGCCTGTCGAGCAAGGCGGCTCGGACACGACGAGGCGAAGGGCGCCGTCATGGGCATCGAGCTCGCGCAGGTGGCCGTGCCGGGCGTCCCAGTCGCCTGAGCGCAATGCGTCATCCAGGCGCTTGACGATGCGCTCCTCCGCTCCCGCAGGCAGGAGAGCCCACATCGACTGGCAGGCGCGCACGGCGGGGTCGAGCAACGCCTCCGGCCGGCGCCAGAACGCCTCGAAGAATCCGTCGACGCAGTCCCCGGGGGTGGGCAGCCGCTCGATCCGCGTGCGGCCGCCCAGCGCGCGCGACCGCGTCCAACGACGGGAACCGCGGCTGCTCGATCTCGAGCCCCTCGGCCAGGTACTCGCGCTGCCAGTCAGGCAGGTGATCGAGCTCGAACGTGAACACCACGACCGGGCCGCGCGCGACGCGACGCAGCTCGGCCAAACCTGCCCCCGGCGGTTCCCTGTGGTGAATCGTCACGCAGGCCATGGCCGCGTCCACCGCGCCGTCGTCGAAGGGCAGGTCCTCGGCGCGGGCCTCGATCGCGGGGGGCGCCGCGGCGGGTCGCGGGCGCGCATCGTCGCCGAAGGCTCGACGGCAAGCACCCAGCGATCCGCCGGCTCGTAGGAGCCGGCGCCGACGCCGACGTTCACCACGGTCCGGGCGTCCCGGAGAGCCGCGTTGATCCGGGCGCAGATCCGCGGATCGGCGCGCCGCTGATTCGCGTAGGTGCGCCCGTGCTCGTCGTAGTCGACGCGTGGCCCGGACACCCCGGCGACGCTATCGAACGATCAAGCGCCGCCGAAGGCCGCGACGCGGGCGACCGCGCGACAGGTGCTCCGCCCGGAGGCGGAGGAGCGCCACGACGTCGCGGGTGGGGACGAACGGATTTGCCACGACCCGGTGGTCGTGAAGCGACAGCCCGGCGACGGCGTCACCATCGACGATCGCAAGCAGGATCTCCCCCTCCAGCTCGGGGGCCTCGTCCAGCGCCGCGAGCCGGCGAACGGCTCCAACCTCGTCGCGGTCGCCGACCCGCAATTCGACGGTGGGCGCGTGTCCTTTCTCCGAACGGCTCCCCGGCCCGCCCGCGTGCTCGGCGGCACGGCGCAGGTCCGCGACGTGCTCGGCGGCGACCAACTGGCTTATCGAAGTGGTCATGATGCATTCCTCTCGATCGGACGTAGCTGCATCATGCGCGTAAGGGCCCCCGGGCCACATCGGGCAAACGGAGCCAGATAACGCCCCCTGGCCCTTACTCTGGCCCTCGGAGCCTTAGGCTGCGGCGCTACTCGCAGATCAGCGGGATCCTGACCCGCCACGCCCTAGGCGGTGGACGCCGCCGGGCTCATTCTCGAGTTCCGGCTTGCTTCCGGCTCCGACCCGGGGACCGGGGCGCTCGAGCTCGAACCACACGTGAGTGGTGCCCTCGTGCACACCCCAGCGACTGGACGCCGCCTCGACGATCTCGAGCCCGAATCCGCCGATCTTGTCGAAGTCGTGCTGGTCGAGGACCCGCTCAAAGCCCGAACCCTCGTCGATCACCTCGACCATCAGCCGGTTCTCATCGAGCGCCGTCCGAAGCGTGATCGTGCCGCACCCATGCAGGACAGCGTTATTGACCAGCTCGCTGGCCAACAGCTGTGCCGTGTCGAGCTCGTCGCCGCCGAGCACCGTCGCATATTGAGCTTCCAGCCACCTCCGTGCCTGCGATGCCGCGCTCAGCTCGCGTGCCAGCTCGATCTCGAACGGCGTCTGCTGGTCCATCTTTTATCCACCCTTTCGGAGATCGAGCCGCCCGGTGCGGGCTGGACAGGATCTCGCGGTGTCTGTCGATGGCCGTCTCGCGGCTCTCTCATCCCGCTCCACCGAGGGGCGGGGCCCAATCGGAAGGGTACCCACCGCGGACCCCGGATAACGATGGGCCTCGCGGGCGCCACGGGTGTCGCGAGTGATCTGCCGCCTTAGATCCTGGTTGTGAACGGTAGAAGCGCGGTCAGCTCGCAGATCTCGAACACGCGTTGCACCGCTCGCGACCCGGGGACGATGCTGAGACGAATGCCCAGTCGCTCCGTGCGCTTCGCAAGATCGATGACCGCGTGCACGCCCGAGGAGTCGATGAAGGTCAACCGGGTGAGGTCGAGCACCAGACCGTCCGGCTGGCGTGCCAGAGCTCGGCGCAGGGCGAGCCGGATCGCTTCGCGCTCGGCAAGGCCCCATTCGCCCTCCGATCCAATCGTCGTCTGGGCGCCCTGCTCGCTCACCACAATCTGCATCGCGCCGCCCACGGCATCCGCCAGATCGGTTCGTAAGCCAACGGTCATGAGCACCTCCACGGGCCGCTATCGGAATGTCGTGGAGGGACCGGCCACCCCATGCGAGGTGCCCGACCGCCATCCTGCGCCCTTCACCGGTTCGGCAGTACTCCGCCTCCCGAACCGGGCCTTAAGGTAGCAATCAGCACGTCGAGATTCCAGCCCACGGGGACGCGGACCTCGGTTCGCTGGTGGCCGCGACCGTGAATGTCTGCGAGGATCCCGACATGGGTTGGTGGAGAGGCTGCGATCTTGGCAAGGAGGACCGCCGGGTGATCAGGGGCTCGTCACGCGAGACGGTGCGGGGGCCGGGCTCGAGCGCGCGCAGGCTCCTGTGCTCGGGAGCAATGCTAGCCGGGCTGCTGCTGTTCGTCCTCGGAGGCTCGGCTTCCGCGCAGCCGAGCGGATTCGGTGTGCAATCGGCGTCCTTGACTCAGGACGGCAGGCAGCTGCAATGGTCGGTGAAGCTTGACCACTCGTTCTCCGGTGCCGGTCTGCAGCAGGACAATCGCTCGCTGTGCTTGCTGATCGAGCGCCGGACGTCGGGATCGGTCGTGTCTCAGTTGTGCGTCGCACCGCCAGGCCGGGCCCGCGGGACACTGGGGCTCAAGTTCGCAAAGGTGACCAGCGCGGGGCCGGGTGCCGCGCGCCCCATTGCTGCTGGTATCACACGCCACAGCGCGAGCACGCTGACAGCGAGCTTCACGCCGGCCAGCATCGGCCTCGGCTACCGGTCGCTGCGCTGGCAGGTGAAGAGCGGGCTCGCTTCGCGCGCCTGCACCGCCGGCGGGCAGGGGACGAGCACAAACACCAGCCAGTGCACGCTCCTTTATCCGTCGAGGCCGGCCCTGGCGCGCCTGCACACGCCCCGGCTGGTCGGCTGCGCGGCCAGCGGTCAGTCGCTGGTTTTCGGCGGCTCGACACAGCGACACGAGATCGCGCTGACCTTCGACGACGGCCCGTGGGACGACCCGCCGACGATCGACTTCGTCAACCTGCTGGCGCGCTATCACGTTCCCGCCACCTTCTTTGAGATCGGCGACCAGATCGCCACCTACGATCGCACCGGCTCGATCGAGCGACGGATGCTCGCCGACGGCGACATGATCGGCGATCACACCTGGACACACCCCGACATGGTTACGCTCTCGCCGGCGCAGCAGACCTCCGAACTGGATCTGACGGCCTCGGCAATCCGCCACGCCACGGGTTTCACCCCCTGCCTGTGGCGGCCGCCCTACGGGGACATCAGCGACCAGCTCGATTCGTTGGCGCGATCACTCGGCTTCCTCACGATCTACTGGAACATCGACCCGCGGGACTGGTCCCTGCCCGGTGTCGGCTCGATCGAATCCACGGTGCTCGACAACGCCCGCAACGGCGGCATCGTCGAGATGCACTTCGGCGGCGGCCCGCGCCAGGAGACGTTGAGCGCGCTGCCCACCATGATCGGCACGCTGCGCAAGCGCGGCTACAGGTTCGTGACTGTGGCGCAGATGCTCGGCTTGCGGATGATCTACAAGTAGCCGCGCCCCGACGGAATCGCCCTCGGCTCGGGCGCACAAGCAGACGACGACTCGCGACCTTCGGCTTGGGAATCGCGGACGCCCGCCGACAGGGACACATTCTTTTAGGGACGACTTGTATCTTATCGGCGATCATGCGCTACGGCGACCACGAGGCGTTGCGGGGGATCGATCTGGACGTGCGCCGTGGCGAGATCTTTGCCTTCCTCGGTCCCAACGGCGCGGGCAAGACCACAACGGTCGAGATCGATGAGACGCTGGCGCTCGTCGACCTGGGCGAGCAGACCGGTGAGCGCGCGACCGCGCTGTCAGGCGGCCAGCGGCGCTCGCAGAACGCGTCTACCCAGACGAAAGCGGACGGGTCTCATTGCGCGAGTCGAGCGTCGCGGCCGACCTGCGCGCCCTGTCGGGATGGGCACTCGAGCGCGGAGTGGAGCTCGACGACCTGGAGGTCCGCCGGCCAACGCTCGAAGACGTGTGCCTGGAACTCACCGTCCGAGACCAACCAACGAGCTCACCATGGTCCTGCTGTTCAAGTACCTCGCCCGCAAGTGGAATCAGTTCAAGGCTGCCCGGAAGTCGAAGCGCTGAACGCGATGCCATTGCTTCTCAGACACCCACTCCGGTGGCAATCTGCCGACTCCCGCGGCTCGATTGCTCTACTCGCCCATCAGGTGCTTACGACGTGCGTGCCGGCTTTCGCAACCCGCGCGCGCGTTTCTTCACCTTCTTCTTCCCGGTCCTAATGCTCGTGATCTTCGCGGGCGTCTTCCACGGCACCACGACCGTCGAGGGAGTCCACGTCAAGCTCTCGCGGTACTTCGTGTCCGGAATACTGGCGATGTCGATATCCTCGCCTCCTACGCGAACCTGGTGGTGGTAATCGCGACCCTGCGCGAGAGTGGCGTGCTCAAGCGCCGCCGCGCGGCGCCCATCCCGCCGGCGGTGTTGATCAGCAGCCAGGCGGTCACCACCGTGCTGACCGCGGCGATCATGGGCACGATCCTGCTCGTGGTCGCACGGCTGCTCTACGGCATCGGCATGGCGCCGGGAGCGATCGCCGCCATCGCCTGCACAGCCGGGCTCGGAGCACTCACGTTCGCGTGCATCGGCTATGCCGTGTCGGGCATGATCGGATCCCCCGATGCGGCGCAACCGATCGTTCAGGCCACGACGATGCCCCTGTGGTTCATCTCCGGGGTGCTGATCCCAACCCAAAACGTCAGCGGCGGCCTGCGCTCGATCGGGTCGGTGTTCCCCGTCGAGCCCCTGGCAGCCGGCCTGCACCTCGCCTCGATCCACACCTCGTTCAGCAGCGCCGTCTCGATCGAGGATCTCCTCATACTCGTCGCTTGGGGCGCCGCCGCAGCAGCGTTCGCTGCAGTCCGCTTCAGCTGGCTGCCGAGCACCGCAACCGCATGAGAGTCCCGCCTTGAGGAACGGCGGACATGCGATGCGGCCGAGGCAGACCGGGGTGCGGGACCAGGGTCTTTCACGGGCGCGAAGTGCAGAGCAGACGAGCAGGCTTCGGGGCGTGACCAAACCGAGGAGACCCATATGTCTGTCACGACCGACAAGTCAGACCGATTACGACTGGCGCAAGGGCGAGGCGAAGCTGAACGCGCTCTCGCAGTTCAAGACCGAGATCGACGGGGTGGACATCCACTTCATCCACGTGAAGTCGCGACACGAGAACTGGACGCCGCTGATCATGACCCACGGCTGGCCGGGCTCGGTGATCGAGTTGCTTGAGGTCGTCGGCCCGCTCACGGACCCGACCGCGCACGGCGGACGCGCCGAGGATGCGTTCCATCTGGTGCTGCCTTCCATTCCCGGGTACGCCTTCTCGGCCGAGCCGACCGAGGTCGGCTGGTCCTCGGGCCGCGTCGCCCAGGCATGGGCGGCGCTGATGCACCGCCTCGGCTACACCCGGTACCTCGCCCAGGGCGGCGACCAGGGCGCCGCCGTCACCGACGCGATGGGCCGCCAGGCACCCGACGGGCTACTCGGCATCCATACGAACCTGCTCGTGCCGGCGCTGGGCAACGTGAGCGCCTTCCCGGCGAAATCGGAGCAGGAACGTGCGGCGGCCGACGCGGTCGCCACGTTCAGCACGAGCGGCTTCGGCTACTTCCTGGAGCAGGCCACGCGGCCGCAGACGATCGGCTACGCCCTGCTGGATTCACCCCTCGCCCTGGCGGCCTGGATGCTCGACCACGACACCGACAGCTACTACAAGATCTCCCGCGCCTTCCTAGACGGCACGCCGTCGGGCAATCTCACCCGAGATCACATCCTCGACAACATCACGACCTACTGGCTGACTGGCACCGGGGCCTCGGCGGCCCGGTCCTACTGGGAGAGCGGGCGAGCCGCAGCTCTTGCTGCCGGGCACGCTCCTCCGGCGGTCTCGCTTCCGGTCGGCTTCACCACGTTCCCCGGTGAGATCTTCCGGGCCCCGCGCACCTGGGTCGAGAAGTCCTACCCCAGCCTCATCTACTTCAACGAGGTCGACAAGGGCGGCCACTTCGCCGCCTGGGAAGAGCCCGAGCTCTTCGCAACCGAGGCCCGCGCCGCGTTCCGATCGCTCGGCTAGACGCTGTAGACCAGGGAGGAGGACCAGGGTGTGTCACGGGCGCGAGGGACCGCGGCGCGGACGATGGTACGCACCCACCACACATGAGCCGCGGACCATGAGGTCGGTGCGCGACCACGACCTTGGGAGGATCAGATGTCCGCCACGTCTTCCGTGGAACAGGCGGTCGGAGATAAGACCCCAATACGCCCGTTTGAGGTCAGTTTTTCAGAGGCGGAGCTCGCCGAGCTGCGCAGGCGCGTAAACGCGACCAGGTGGGCTGAGGGCGAGACGGTTAGCGACGACTGGCAGGGACTTCGGGTCGCAATGATGCAGGCTCTCGCGCGCTACTGGGCGACGGGCTACGACTGGCGCAAGTGCGAAGCGAAACTGAACGCCCTCCCGGAATTCATCACCGAGATCGACGGGCTCGACATTCATTTCATTCACGTCTGCTCCAAGCACGAGAACGCGCTGCCGCTGATCGTCACTCACGGATGGCCTGGCTCGATCATCGAACAGCTGAAGATCATCGAGCCGCTCACCAATCCCACGGCCCATGGCGCGAGCGAATCGGATGCGTTCCATCTGGTGATTCCGTCGCTGCCGGGCCACGGGTTCTCCGCCAAGCCGACTAGCACCGGGTGGGATCCCGTCCGCATCGCACGGGCATGGGTGCTGCTGATGAAGCGCCTGGGATACACCCGGTTCGTGGCCCAGGGTGGCGACTGGGGTGCCGCGGTCACGCAGACGATGGGTGCACACGCGCCTCCGGAATTGCTCGGCATTCATTCCAACATGCCGGGTACCGCGCCAGCCGATCTCGTGCCGGGGTTCGAGCGCGGCGACCCGCCACCGCCAAATCTCGCAGGCGAGGAGTTACGCGCCTACGAGCAGTTGAGCAACTTCTACGCCAAGCACGTCGCCTACGCACTCATCATGGCGACCCGCCCACAAACGCTGTACGGACTGGCGGACTCACCCATCGACCTCGCGGCGTTCGCGCTCGACCACGGCGACGGCACCGGCCAGCCCGGGCTCCTGGAGAAAACCCTTGACGGGACCTACCAGAGCGCCCTCACGAGAGACGACATCCTCGACAACATCACGCTCTACTGGCTCACCAACACCGGGGTCTCCGCAGCTCGTCTGTACTGGGAGAACAAGGCCGACTTCTTCGACGCCAAGAACATCACCATCCCATTCGCAATAAGCGTGTTTCCCGACGAGCTTTACCAGGCCCCACGCAGCTGGGCAGAGCGGGCGTATCCCAACAACCTGATCTATTTCAACCAGCTCGACCGAGGCGGCCATTTCGCGGCCTGGGAACAGCCGGAACTCTTCTCAGAAGAGATGCGCGCAGCGTTCAAGTCGTTGCGCTCGTAGCGACTACGTGAGTGGGGAGACGGTGCGTGCGCACCGCCTCCCCACCGACGCTTGGGAGCGAAGAGGGACATGTCGACCACACTTCAATTGCCGGTTGAGGGGTAACTCCCCTCGCTTGCAGGTGCAACGGGATGGCTCAACTCGGAGCCGCTGACGGCAACCTCCCTTCGCGGAAGGCCCGTGCTCATCGAGTTCTGGACCTTCACCTGCATCAACTGGATACGGACCCTGCCGTATGTCCACAGCTGGTCTGAGAAATATCGATCCAATGGGCTCGTGGTGCTCGGCGTGCACACGCCGGAGTTCGGAGTCGAACGGGATGTCGAGAACATTCGACGGGCAGCGAAGGACATGCGGATCGCCTATCCGATCGCAATCGACAGCGACTACGCGATCTGGCGCGCGTTTGGCAACCAATACTGGCCGGCGCTGTACTTCGCCGACGCCAACGGGCAGATTCGCCACCACCGATTCGGCGAAGGCGAGTACGAGCACTCAGAGCTTGTCATCCAGGCTCTGCTCAAGGCCGCCGGAGCCCACGAGGTCAGCGGCGAATCGATCTCGGTCGATGCCCTCGGGGTCGAGGCTGCCGCAGACTGGCACGACCTGCGGTCCCTGAGACCTACATGGGATATGCACGCGCCGAGAACTTCTCCTCCCCCGGCGGCGCGTCCCGGGACCGGCCCAGCGAGTACCGGGCGCCCGACGTCCTGCATCTCAACAACTGGGCGCTCGTGGGCGACTGGACGATCGGGCGACAAGCAGCCGTGCTCCATGCCCCGGGAGGCCGGATCGCGCATCGCTTCCACGCGCGTGATCTTCACCTGGTCATGGCGCCGGCGCGGGACAACCAGCCGGTGCGATTTCGCGTGCTCCTCGATGGCGAGCCACCTGGAGCAGCCCACGGAATCGACACCGACGAGCAGGGCGAAGGCACCGTGACCGCGGCGCGCTTGTATCAGCTGATCCGGCAGCCCGGAGCCATCAGCGACCGCACCCTCGAGATCATCTTCCTCGACCCCGAGGTTCATCTCTTCGTATTCACGTTCGGATAGCCGGAACCGCGCCCTCGAGCGAACGCTGCTCGGGCGTCGGCCGTCGTCAGCCGCCACGCTCGGCTCGCGCGGTGAGGCAGGAACGACGGCCCCGACCTCTTGCATCGGCGTGCGCATGGGGTGGGAACGACGACCCCGACCTCTACCCGAGCAGGCGCGAACGACGACCCGGACCTCTCGCATTGGGCGCGTGGACACTCGTGGCGGCGGGCCTGCGGCCGCCCGAGCGCGGCATCCCCAGCAAAACGTGGAAAAGCTGCGAGACCGTCTCGGATCTTCCACGTAACGCGGCGTGAGGCGGGTCATTCGTGGAAAATCGGACCCCGGGGCTGCGGATTTTCCACGGATCGCCGGGCCGAGCCCGGATTTTCCCACGGATCGCCGGGCCGAATGGCAGGGCGCGACGCCGTGCAGGCCTCAGGCCGGGCCAGCGTCGCCCGGGGGCACCTCGGATGCGGTACTTCCAGTAGCGACCACTGGCTACCCGCAGGGCTCTCCGAGCATGGAAGGCCGGCTACGGGTTGAGCAGCGCGATCATCGGCTCCGGATAGCGATCGGCTGCACCGCTTCGCGCGAGACGGCATTGTCGAGCTCCTCGATGTCCTGCGCCGTGAGCTTCACGCCCGGGGGATCATCTCCGACGCCGATCTCGCCGAGCTGCACAGCTCGCCCATGGCTACCGTCTCCTCGATCGGTACGTTCGGATCGACCCGGTGCTGGTAGAAGAGGTCGATGTGGTCGACGCCGAGGCGCCTGAGCGAACCCTCGCAGGCCCGGCGGGCGTTCTCCGGGCTTCCGTCGGTCGCACGGTCGCTTGGCAAGTCGGGATCCACCACGAACCCGAACTTGGCTGCGATCTCGAACTCGTCGCGCCGGCCGGCGATGGCACGGCCGACCAGCTCCTCGTTGGTATGCGGGCCGTAGACCTCGGCGGTGTCGAGGAACGAGACGCCGAGGTCGAGCGCCCGATGAATCGTCGCGAGGCCCGACGCTTCGTCTCCGGCGCCGTAGGCCCAGGTCATTCCCATGCACCCCGGGCCCTCGGCGGACACCTCGAGACCCTGGCTTCCCAATCTCCTTCTATCCATTGAGCTTGTCCTCATAGATCGTGATCTTGCGGTCGATGAACGCGGTGGCGGCGCACCTGGGCGAGCTGAGCTCGCACCGCTGTCCTGTGCTCCTCGAGCAACGCCAGTCGCTCCCCCTCGTTGCCGTCACCGGCGCGGACGAGCTCGGCGTAGCGGCGGATGGCCCTGATCGGCATGCCGCTGGCACGTAGGCACCGGAGAACCTCGATCCACGCCAAGCCCTCCTTCGCACCGGCGACGACGTCGGCGAACAGCTCAGCCGGCTCAGCCGCGAACACCAAGATCGCCTAAGGAGTCGGTCGCAACACGTGCCCCGACCTGTCGCCGATCCCACGACCCCGGGCGAGCCTGCGGGCAGCCGGATACGCTCACAAACGTGAGACGGCGACGGCGAGCCGTGTGGACCGCGACGGTGCTCGCTCTGTGTCTGCAGTGGCCGGCCGCACCCGCGCTCGCCAGGCGGGTCGTGTTCGGAAGATCGGTGCAGGGGCGCCCGCTCGTCGCCTGGTCATACGGCTCGGCCCACGCGCGGCGCAAGGTGCTCGTCGTCGGGTGCATCCACGGAAATGAATGTGCGGGACTTGCGATCACCTCGGCGCTTGGACGCCGCAGGGTCGCGCCGGGGGTGCAGCTTTGGGTCGTCCCGGAGATGAATCCCGATGGGACCGCGGCCGATACCCGGCAGAACGCGCACGGCGTCGATCTCAACCGCAACTTCCCTTACAGCTGGGAGCGGATCTCTGAT
>Ga0182024_10000264_pt1 | contig 131171 bp, 101 predicted proteins | sample P32metaG_FD_120480 | JGI IMG/M metagenome (GOLD analysis project Ga0182024, IMG submission 120480) | Permafrost microbial communities from Stordalen Mire, Sweden - P3-2 metaG (Illumina Assembly) | ecosystem: Environmental > Terrestrial > Soil > Wetlands > Permafrost | place: Sweden: Stordalen... | reverse complement strand
GTGGGTGTGGGAGTCGGTGTGGGTGAGGGTGTTGGAGTGGGTGTGAGAGCAGGCGCCAGCAGCGGGATCAATGCGCTGGCAATCGGCGATCCCAGTCCGGTGCAGGCGTCCCAACCAGCGCCGGCAGAGAAAGCTCCATTGTTACCTTGCGTAATGTCGTTGAACGCAGCAGCTGCCTTGGCCGCATAAATGGCCGGCTGGATGAAGCCCACCTGGGTTCCCAACTGCTGGTTAGCCACTGCCACCAGGGCTGCCCACAAGGGAGCCACAGCGCTGGTGCCGCCGATGACCGTGTCCTCGCCGTCGATGCGGATCTGATAGCCGGTGTTGGGGTCGGCATCGCCAGCCACGTCGGGCACACCGCGCCCGCCGGTGCTGACGCTGGGAGCAGGCACGTTTGCGTTTGCCTGCCAACTTGGCAGCGCAAAAAAGTTGCTCACTCCGCCCCCGGTGGCGCCATCGTTGTTGGCCAATTCGTTCCATACCACCTCGGAGACGATGGTGGCGCCATTGGCGTCGAGCGTCGTACCTCCGCAAGCCAGCACGTGCGGACTCGAGGCTGGGAAATCGACGTTGTTCCCGGTCGCGCCGTCGGTCGACCCGCTGTCGCCTGCCGCAACCGTGATGGTAATGCCCAGCGCCGCCGCGGACTGGCAGGCCGCATCGAGCGCAGTCATGGCCTGTGCGGTCCAGGATGACTCGGGGCCGCCCCAACTGATGGAAATCACGCTTGGATTGTTGGTTTCATCATGCACCGCGGTGGTGATTGCATCAATAAATCCCTGGTCAGTGTTGGGCGTGAAATAAACCACAATCTTCGCGCCCGAAGCGACGCTGCCGGCCACTTCAATGTCCAGCATCACCTCGCCGTCAGCACTGGTGGGAACTGTGGGCGCGTTGGCGCCATTGTCAACGCTGACAGACGAAACCGCCGGCGCCGCGAGTCCGAGCGACTGGAAGTAAGTCGTCAGGTCGGCCTGCCGGTATCCGCCGCCTAGCTCAATGATTCCGATGGTCTGTCCTGCTCCGCTGGCAGTGGCAGGAAACTGGTACGCCTGGGCTACCTGCGGAGGCGTGTAGCTGGTGGGCGCGGCGGCCGTATCTGCATGCAATTGACTTACCCGAAAGTGCGGTTTGGCCTGCGGGCGGTTGTCCAGCCCCAGCACCGCCAGCACCGAGCCGATCAGCTTCTCAGGCAGATGAATCGAGCCCTCGCGCACGCGGAATTCCACGCCGTCGATGGTCTTCTGGTTCAACTGTACGCCGAACGCTTTCTGGATGTTGTCAGCTGTGCCCGTCAGTTGCACCGTCCGGCGCGTCGCCCCTGTCGGATCGGCTTCGACCTTGAGCTTGAATTCCCTGGCGAACGCGTTTACCAGTTCCAGTGCCGCCGGGTCCGCCGCATGGTGCTGTTTGTAAACTGCCCGGCTTACGCGCACAGGCCCGTTGGCCCGGCCACGCCGCCCGTTAATCTTGAGCGGCTCTTTGCGTTTCACGATCACAGATACGGTAATCTTCGCCTTGGCCGGCGTAGCTTTCACGTGGATAGCATTCGCTGGAGCGGCCTTTTCACTGCCCTTGAGCACAACACGTGGCTGTGCTGCAAAGCGCGAAGTCTTAACGCGGGGGGACTCTGCCATAACTCTCCTCATTTCTCGTCCCGGCCGCATAACGCACTCTTCAAAGCCCGGGACACGATGCGTCCGAATGATAACTGATTTTGCTCTAATCGTATGCAGGAATTCCATGAATAGGATTTTATGGAACAGACAACCGTGGTGCGGCTCAGTGGTTCAGCTGCAAAGGCGCGCGAACTCGGAAACTTGCCGGGCTTCTGACTTGATGACTTGCCGATCCAAATCAATCGAACCTTAACAATCGCCGGCTCGTCAGCCAGCTACCATGGGCGGGAGCCGTTCTGCATTTGGGTCGGGCGCGGTTGGTCATTTCCGCACGGCGCTGATGCATGACCGCTGAACCGTGCGTCACTTCAGGTAAGCGCGCACCAGATCGATCAAATCTTCGGCGAGTTCCGGGGCAATCTGTTCCTTGGCTCCGTCCACCAGGTGAAACCGGATATGCGTCTCCAGCACTTCTCCCATCAGCCCGTTGACACCGCCGCGCACGGCCGCCAGCAGCATCAGCTGGCCACCACAATCCTCATCGGCCATCAGCGCTCGCTCCACCGCGTCCAGTTGCCCGCGCAACTTGCGCAGCCGCTGCAGCAACTTCACTTTTTCTCGCTCCTGGTGCGACATTGCGCGCCTCCTGTCGAAGAACTTGACAATACCCACCCCTGGTATGGTATCTACGGAGTGGGGGTATAGTTTCATACCCATTCTATGCCTGCCGGCTCTGGCTTCGCACGGCAACCTTAGGGGTTTGAAATGTTCCGCGTTTTCGGTTGTAAAAATCGGCTTCGCTGTGCTGCAAGCCTGAGGCCGCTTCTTGCCGTGACCTTGGCTTTGGGGATGGCATTGCCGATTGCTTGCGCTGCGCAGCTGCCGAATCCGATTCCCTCAGCGCCGCAACCCCAAGGCACGGAAACATTCGAATTGGTCCCGTTGGCTCAGCTTGTCCAGGCCGGTCCGTCGCCTCTTGCCGCCGGTGCACAACAGGACGGAATCGGAAAGAAAGCTACCGACATGAGCCCGGTGGGCAACGAGGTTCAGGACGCGCCCATCACCTCAATGTTTTCCCGCGCTGAGGACGCATCCTGGTGGCTTTCAGGGCAGGCCAACATCATTTTCCAGGGCCGTCTGCCGTTCCACTCGCTTTACCAGGGCAAGAACAGTTTTCGCAATTCGGCGGAGTACAAGACTTCGATGATCGGCACGGTGTACACCGGTTGGAGACCCACCCGCTCCATTCGCTACAACAACGATCTGATCCTGGATATCGAGGCCGCCGAGGGCCGAGGGCTCAGCGAGGCTTTTGGCCTGGCCGGATTCACCAACCTCGATGTGGTGCGCAACCCCAACCTGGGAAGGGTCCCTTACATCGCGCGCTATCAGATTCACCAGGTCTTCGGTTTCACGAACAAGACCACCAGCCAGGAGGCGGGATTTTTTGCCCTCGCGCCCAGCGTGCCCGTGCGTCGCGTGGAGTTCCGGATCGGCAAACTTACACTGCCTGACTTCTTCGACGTCAACGGCCCCGGCGACGACAGCCACCTGCAGTTCATGAACTGGACGGTGGACAACAACGGCGCGTGGGACTACGCGGCCGACACCCGCGGCTACACGGTGGGCGGGATGGCGGATTACGACGATCGCATCTGGTCGATTCGATACGGCATCTTTGCCATGCCGGTAGTTGCCAACGGAATCGATATGGACTGGGCCTTCAGCCGCGCCCACGGCCAAAATGGCGAGTTCGAATTGCGGCAAAGCCTGGTGAAGCAACGCAAGGGCGTCACGCGCCTGCTGTTCTATGCCAACCGCGCGCACATGGGCACCTATCGCGTGGCTGTCGAAGACTTCCTGAATGGGACCGACACCGCGAAGTATGGCATCACCGTGCCTTCAATCATTCTCCACGAGCATTTCGGTGCGCTCAAATATGGGTTTGGCTACAACACCGAGCAGGAAGTCACGGAGAACCTGCGCGTCTTTGGCCGCTTCGGCTGGAATGAGGGCCAGCACGAGTCATTTGCCTATACCGAAGTGGATCAAACGGTTCTTATCGGCGCAGACTACACTGGAACGCGGTGGCGCCGTCCCGTGGACAAGGTTGGGTTGGCGGTGGTGTCGAATGCCATCAAGCGCGATCACCAGAATTATCTGAAGCTGGGCGGTCTGGGCTTTCTGCTGGGCGACGGCCGTCTCAATTACGGTCGCGAAAACATTGTGGAGAGCTATTACACGTGGCACTTCTGGCGGGGGTTGAGTTACTCGCTTGATGTACAGCATATTAGCGATCCCGGCTACAATCGCGACCGCGGACCCGCGTGGGTTGGGTCGGTGCGGGCGCATGTGGATTTTTGAGGGGAAGGGAACTGCGGATTGGAACAGGCATTCAGCCAGTTACTGCATCACGCCGCTAACTCTCCCCAACAAGAGACAGGATTGCATTTGCACCGCAAGCAGCCTGTGGCAAAAGTCGAGAGTTCGGAAAATACATCCCTCAGGGGCTAAAGCCCTATTGGTTTTGCTGCCCTCGCGGCACGACTGAAGTCGTGCCCTTTCAAAACCTGACTTGCGCCACAGGCTGTTAGTGGGAGAATCTACATGGAGGATTGGTGGAGCGGCTCGGAACAAGTGCGGCGAGTTAGCGCCCGCTGAAGCGAGGATACCGAGTTAGCAGGTGCCGGTGATCGACGCCTGCCGGGCAACCGGCCTGATGAGTTGCTCACCTGGCTGTTGGCTGCGCCGGAGTCGGCAAGGCGACAATTACTTCGTTGGGCTTGGCGTAGTGCAGCTTTTCCCGCGCTTCGTGCTCGACGGCGTCCGGGTTGTGCTTCAACTGATCCACGTGTTCTCGCAGTTGCGCGTTCTCATTCTCCAGTTGCTTGATTTCTTTTTGCAATTGCTGGTCTTCAGAGCGCTTCTTATGCCACACCGTCAAGCCGTTCTTGCCTTCGACCACGTGCCACATCAGCAGGAGAGCGAGCCCGACGGCCACTGCCGTGCCTGCCGGACGCCACGCCCGCTGCCCAAAGTCCCACGCCCGCCTGCTGAGCGGAGTGGCAACTCTCTCCTTGTCGACTTTTGTGTTCTCGTCCGTCACGTGCCTCGATTTCCTTCTACGAGAGAACGAACTTTTCAGCCGCGGCCTTCAGTGCTTCCATATCGTGTTCGCTGCGCGCTTCAGTGTAGGCGCGCACCACCGGCTCGGTGCCGCTGAGCCGATAGCACACCCACGACCCGTCTTCGAGAATCAGCTTGAGACCATCGGTCCGTACCACCTGGCTCACCTTGCGGCCGCTCAGCTCGACTGGATCGGTCTTCAGCTTCTCATTGAACGCGGCCTTCACCTCTGGGGTCAAGCGGAAGTTCTCACGAACGGGGTAAAAGGAACCAACCTTGCCAAACAGCTCCTTGAGCTGGGCGCCGAGGCTCTTGCCGCGCGTGGCCACCATCTCGGCCACCAGCAGGCCAGCAATCACGCCGTCCTTCTCAGGAACGTGGCCGCGAATGGTCAGCCCTGCTGACTCCTCGCCACCGATGGCGATCTTGTCGGCAATGATCAGTTCGCCGATGTATTTGAACCCGACCGGTGTCTCGTAAAGCGGAACCTTGTGGTAATCGGCCAGGGCATTGATCAGGTTGGTGGTAGCCACGCTCTTGGCAACGCCGTTCTTCCAGCCGCGGGTTTCGACAAGGTAGTCGAACAGCAGGGCGACGATGTAGTTGGGCTGGATAAAGGTGCCGTCAGCGTCAACGATGCCGAATCGGTCTGCGTCCCCATCGGTGGCAATTCCCAGGGCCGCGGCCATTTCGCGCATTTTGGCCCTGGCATCGCCCAGCAGGTGGTCGTCCGGCTCCGGCGCGTGGCCTCCAAAGAGCACATCGCGGCAGTCGTGAACCGTCTCGACGGCCACGCCCGCGGCGCTTAGAAGGTCGGAGCTATATCCGCGCCCAGCGCCCCAGAACGGGTCGTAGACGACCTTGATGCCTGACTTGGCGATGGCTTTCAGGTCCACCAACTCTTCGAGGCGCTTGAGGAATGCGGGCTTCACGTCGGCAGTCTCAAAGCCGCCCTGGGGCGGGTTGCCGTTTGGAATGCTGGTTCCGTCACCGAAGCCGGCGATCGCCGCCTCAATCTGTTTTGTCACTTCGGGCAGCGACGGGGCTCCATCGTGCGTGGAGAACTTGATGCCGTTGTACTCGGGCGGGTTGTGCGAAGCGGTAAAGTTGATGGCTCCCGAGGTCTTCAGAGTTCGCACGGCATGGGCGATGGCCGGAGTTGGCGCGGCCTCTGGAATCACGATGGGTGTGACGCCCGCCCCGGCCAGCACTTTGGCGGCGATGTCAACAAACGTCTCGCCCAGAAAACGGGGGTCGCGGCCCACCAGCACGCGGTGCGGCTCCGGTTGCGTCTTCACGTAGGCGGCGATTCCGGCCACCGCCAGGCGGATGTTGGCCACCGTAAATTCGTCTGCCACAATGGCCCTCCAACCGGAGGTGCCAAACTTGATCGCTGTGCTCATTCCGTTTCTCCATGCGCGGCGGGGTCCGTTTGCCGCAAAGATCATACTGCCTTAGTCGGCGCCTCTCGGCAAGCCGCGGAAGCGTCGGAAAGAGTCATGATGAAGAAATAGCCGTTCCACTTACGCCGGTGGAATACATTAGTCTTTTGAAGCCGTTATGCATTTGGAAACCGCCTATGCCTGACTCTGCCCCGCCAGTCCGCATCGTTCTCACCACCTGCGCCAGCCCCGGGGAGGCGAGCCGCCTGGGCCGCACCCTGGTGGAAGAACACCTGGCGGCCTGCGCTACGCTTATCCCGGCTGTGCAGTCGATCTATCACTGGCAGGGACAGATCGAGTCTTCGACGGAAACGCTGTTGGTGCTCAAGACGGGTCCCGAGCAGTTGGCCGCGCTTGAAACCCGCCTCCACGAACTGCACAGTTACCAGACTCCGGAGTTCCTGATTCTCGGAGTCGAAGGCGTCAGCCATGCTTACCTCGAATGGCTGCAGGCCAGCTTGCGCCAAGGCTGAGGCCCGCTTATCGACTCGCGTCCTATGGGAAATGCCGCGTCTGGTATTCTGGCCTTAGTTTGGTGCCATGCGCTGGTTGATGATTGCACTTCTCGTCTCACTTGGGGCCATGCTGTTTGCTGCCGCAGGCGTGGCGCGTCACATCTGGCTGCAGCGCACCAAACTGCATAGCAACCCCGATGCCGGCGCAGTTCCTCATCCGGCAACAAGCGTGGCCCACAAGCGGGCCGAGGAAGCCGACCAGGAAGTTGAACTCTGAAGCAACAGAGCACTGCTGTTTTATCCCTGAAAGGATCATTGCCTACCGTGAGTACACAAATAGCCGGAGTTGCCGCCCCCGCACTGATCGATATCTCAATAGCCCATAGCCCCGACTCCGACGACGCCTTCATGTTCTACGGTTTGGCCACCCACAAGGTCCGCGTCCCAGGCTATCGCTTCAACCATACGCTTTGCGATATCGAAACCCTCAACCTTCGCGCGCGCGAAGAGGCCTTCTACGACGTTACAGCCATCAGTTTCCACGCATACCCCTACCTGCAGGACAAGTACATCCTGATGGGCTGCGGCGGAAGCGTGGGCGAGGGCTACGGCCCGATGGTCGTTTCCGCCAGGCCGCTGGCTGCCGGGGACCTGGGCAAGATCACGGTCGCCATCCCCGGCACACTGACCACTGCTTACCTGGCGCTTAAGATATTCAATCCGGCCATCAAGACCGTTACTATCCCCTTTGACCAGATCATTCCCCAGATTCAGGCCGGCAACTTCGACGCCGGGCTGATCATTCACGAAGGCCAACTGACGTACAAGTCGAGCGGCCTGCACAAGGTTCTTGACCTCGGAGTGTGGTGGCGCGAGAGCACCGGGCTGGTGCTGCCGCTGGGCGGCAACGCGATTCGGCGTTCGCTGGGGCATGAATCGCTTCGCATCGTGACCAAGGCGGTGCGCGACAGCATTCAGCACGCGCTGGACAACCGGGAAGAAGCTCTGGAATATGCCATGCAGTTTGCCCGCGACCTGGACGCCCGCCTGGCTAACCGCTTCGTCAGCATGTATGTGAACGACCGCACCCTGGACTTCGGCGCAGACGGCCGTCAGGCCATCCGCAAACTGCTGGACCTGGGCCACGAACGGGGCATCATTCCCATTGCACCGCAGGTGGAATTCGTGGACTGACGCTGCTGACCACATCGCCATCAGTTGCTGCCGTTGTTGGGATGCATCGATCGCAATGACGGGCGGCAAGAACACCGCAACGTTACCTTCGGTACCAATTTGCGCGGGGGAGTGATTAAGAATCCTTCAGAATTCGCCGCCGATCTCTAAATAATCTCTAATCCTCGCCGATCAATATCTCACAGAGGTTGCTCAGCGTGCCCACCTTAACCCCACCCACCTTCCTTCTCGCCTCTTCCGATCCAGCCCTCCTGTCCGCAATCGAGCCCCTTCTTCTGGCATTCGGAGCTCACGTTCTAATCGAGCGCTCCCTGGAAGGCGCAATGGCATTGCTCGCCGTCGCTGACCCGCCCACGCTTGCTCTGATCGACGCAGATCTGCCCAGCCTGGACCCGCGCATGAATATCGAGCGCTTGCTGGCCGCCGTGCGCGCCGACGACTGCGCCAGTCGCGCCTCGATTGTGCTGATTTCGGGCACTGCGACGCAGAACTGGATCGACCGTCTCGCCGAGGGGGTGGTCGACGACCTCATATTGCGAACAGCCGAGACTTCTTACTGGCGGATCCGTATCGAAATGGTGCTGCGCAACCGCCACAAATCCCGCGAACTTGAAACCTTTCGCGAGGCCGCTGCGCTGAACGCGCAGATGGACCAACTGACCGGTGTCTACAACCGCGAATCAGTCCTCACCATGCTCTTCAGGGAAACCGACCGCGTTCAGCGCGTGAGCAGCGCTCTCAGCCTGGTGGCGCTGGACATTGACGACTTCGGCCACTGGAACTCGCGATTGGGCATTGACGTCTGCGACGACCTGCTTTGCCAGGTGGCGGGCCGCATCACGCGCCTGCTGCGCAGCTATGACCTGCTGGGGCGTGCAGGCAAGGATGAGTTCCTGATCGCTTTGCCCGGATGCAGTGCTGTGAACGCGGCCATGTTTTCCGAGCGGATCCGCGTCACAGTTTTTTGCACGCCATTCCGCGTGGGCGGTGAGTCCGTTCGCCTTTCGGCATGCTTTGGAATCGCATCCAGCAGAGGCCGCTCGCCGGTGGTGGTGTTGCGCGAGGCGGAGCAAGCCCTGCAGTGGGCGCGAAATGCGGGACCGGAATCCATCGAGTGCTTTGGAGACTATCCCCAACCCTCCAACGCGCCGGTCACCTTTCATTCCTTGACCTCAGGCGACGAATTGCTGGCCTGGTAACTGCGTTTGAGTCCCTCAGGATACGAGGCATCTCATAAACCCAGCGGTGCCCTCAGACGACTTCCCTCAGGGGCTAAAGCCCGTGCAATTTGCGGCTCTTTGCGGCACCCTTCGACTACGCTCAGGGCAGGCTATTGAAGCCGTGCCCTTTCAAAGCCGGTTTATGAGACAGCCGCTAGGCACCCCTGTCTCGATCTTGAGAAATGGGAAAGCACAAACCTCATGTGAATGATCGTCGCGCGGCTTCATTGCGACGGTGCGGATTGCAACGGCCTGCGCTTTGCGAAGAAACTGACAAGCTTCCTCAAGCTTCCATCGACCCCAATCCCCGCCAGCGCGAAGATCATGGGAAAACATTCCAGCGTGTAGCGGGCTTCGGGAGCTTCGATCGTCGTGAGAAGGGCGCTGCGCAGCGCCAGGTAGAGCAGCATCCACGGCCAATAGCGCGGTTTGAAGCATAGCCCTGCCAGCGCGAGCAACAGATAGGCCGCGTTGAGGGCTGCGTAGGCCCAACTGAAGCGGGTCTCTGAAAAGTGGTGCCCATACACCCACCAGTCGAGGTCGATGTTGAGGTTCTCGACGCGCGGCCGAAGCCACATATCCGCCATTCTGCCCAGAGGGAGCCAGACGTAATACCGCAGCGGGTGAGACGTGACCCGCTGCTGGGCCAGGTGCGCAAACCGCGCGTCGAGCTCCGGTGACAAGTCCTGCCCATTGTCGTTATATGCGCCAACAAGGGCTGCCGTCTCTGCGTATTCGGCGGGCGAGTCGGAGGCCCGGGCTGGCAACTTGCTCAAGTCGAATGGGCCGCCGGGGACATTCCAGTAGATTTCGTAGGTGGAGACAAAATCCAGACACCAGGTTTTCATCCAGCGCTGCCAACCTGGATTAGTGGACTCGCCGGGATCGGTGGCATAGCGCGGGGCCAGTGGCTCAAAGACGTGGAAGACACGCCAGTTTCGGGCTGTCCAAATGGCGAACGGCAGTAGAGCGAGCACGATGCAAACCACGGCCATCCGCACCAAGCGGCTGCGTGCAATCTCAGCTTGCCGCAACCCCCGAACAAGCGCCGGCACGAGAGCCATGCCGACCAGAGCACCGTCCGGCCGGAGCAGTGCCGCAAAGCCTACTGCGAAAGTGAACGCCAGCGCGCTTACCCAGCCAGGTTGCACATGGAAACGCGCCAGCGCCCAAAGCGCAAGAGCAATCGCAAACAGCGTAGGTGTTTCAGTCAACGGAGCGACCGCGTACGACGCCGTGAACGGGCACAAGGCTGCCACGGCCAGCGTCCAGAGCGCGGCTCGATCCGATGCGACGCGACGCACAAAAGCCGCAAGCAGCAAACATCCCGCCAGCTCCAGGCAAATCTGCAGGTAGCTTACTGCGGTGTAATTGTCCAGCCCGAACAGCCGAAAACAGAGGACCAGAAAAAGCGGGTACCCCGGCAGCCGGATCAGCGTCTGATGGGCCACGCCGCTTCCATCGGTAATGGCAAACTGGCGATGAAGCAGGAGATTCTTTGCGAGGTTGCCGTAGAGCAGCGTGTCCCCTGTAACCTGCGGAAGCGCCTTCAACATCCACAGCCGCATCCACGCGCCGCCGGCCAGCGCCAGCGCCACGCTCAGACCTTTCATCTTGCGGCTCAATGCCGTCAATCGAGTCTCCGTCCCCGCATCCCTACGATTCGTACTCTATAGCTTTGACCGTTATGATGGTAGTCATGCCAGGAGTTTTTCCAGAATAGGGGTGCCTCGCTGTGACACTCCCCATGCGACAGTCGTATGAAGCGATGCAAAAATCTCGAAGACAGCAATGCGATTCTGGAAGCGACGTAAGGTAAAAGAACTGTAGATGCCGGATAAACAGATATTCTTCGATCCCCAGCGAAGGCGTTGGAAGCGGCTGCGCCGCATCCTTGACGCAGCCGCTGTTCTATCCACGCTGGTTGTGGCCGGTTTCATTTTCAACGTGATGCGCTTTCAGCACCTGCCTGAGCTGCTGCTGCCCACCCCCAAGCATAACTACAAAGCTCTGCCCGAGCCGCTTCTGCACGGCGCCAGGATCCCGCGGCCCAAGCGCCGCATCACAGGCCGCAAACCGTCTGAAATTCCATTGAATTCCGGCGAAGGTTTGCGCGCCGCCTTCTACGTTCAGGACGATCCGGCCAGCTATTCATCGCTCAAGGAGCACATTCACCAGATCGATATGCTCTTTCCGCAGTGGCTGCACGCGACCGGGCCGGTTGGGATCTTGATGGCCACCAATAACGATACCCATCGCGACTATCCCGTTGTCGACGGGGCAACCGTCCACGACCCGGACGACGGGGACAGGGTGAAGCGCGTGATCCAGGCCGCCAACGTGGACACGGAGGTCTTTCCCCATCTGAACAACTTCAACCCCGGCACGCAGGCATGGGATGCGAGCTTTGGCGACGTTCTTAAAGATGCAGGAAAGCGCGCAGCACTCCGTCAACAAATTGTCTGCTTCCTGACTGCGTATCCGGCCTATCATGGCCTTTCGCTGGACTTCGAAAGCCTTCCCGACGATGCTAACTCCGCCTATTTGACATTCATCCATGAGCTTTACACCGACATGCATCCGCGCAACTTCCGTCTCTATGTGAACACTGCGGTAGCCACGCCCGACAGCGACCTGAAGCAGATCGCTGCCAACTCCGATGGCATCATCCTGATGAACTACGACCAGCACCAGACCACCAGCGATCCCGGTCCGATTGCCGACCAGGAGTGGTTCACCGGCAATTTAACGCGGGTGCTGAAAATTGTTCCCAAGGAAAAATTGATCTGCGCCGTGGGCAACTACGGCTACGACTGGACGCTCTCCATCCCCGCTGCTCCGCGGAAGGGAAGTGCCCACAAGACTGCTCAGCCCGAGGTTCTGAACACGGAAGATCTTCGCGTCTCCGACGCGTGGCAGCGCGCCTCCGACGCTGAAGTCGACCTCGACCTCGAGGACAACTCCCTCAACCCACACTACGAGTACATTGACGAAGACACGAATCAGCGCCACGTTGTGTGGTTTCTGGATGGCGTGACGATGTTGAACGAGTTGCGTGCCGCTCGCCAGCTTGGCCTTTCCACCTTTGCGTTGTGGCGGCTCGGCATGGAAGACAACTCAATGTGGAATATCTGGGACAAGCCGAGCAGCCCGGACTCGCTGCAGGCTCTCAACTCCGTACCATCGGGCCATGAAATCGACATCGAGGGTGAGGGCGACATCATGCGTGTCACCGGCCTGCCTCAGCCTGGCAAGCGCACCGTCACCCTGGACACCGGCGAGACCGATCCGCGCGTGAAGGAAATCGTGGATGAGCACATGGACGTTTATCCGCGCAGTTATACCGTGGAATACTACGGCTACCATCCCAATCAAGTGGCCATCTCATTCGACGACGGACCGGACCCCAAGTGGACGCCGAAGATGCTCGACATTCTGAAGCAGAAGGGTGTCAAAGGCACATTCTTTCTGATTGGGAACGAGGCCGCGGAAAACATCGGTCTCATGCAGCGTGTGGCCCGCGAAGGAAACGAGATCGGCAACCACACCTACACCCATCCGGACATCAGCGAAATCTCGGCGCAGACACTGGACCTGCAGGTCAAACTTACCGAGCGTCTTTTTGCCAGCAAGCTGGGCGTCCAGCCTTTGTATTTCCGCCCTCCCTACGACATTGACGAAGAACCGGAAACGGACGACCAGGCCGCTCCTGTCGTGACCATCCAGAACGACGGTTACATCATTATCGGCAGCAAGATCGACACCGACGACTGGAACGAACATCCCCGCAAGTCGCCTGCACAGATCACTCAATCTGTTCTGAATCAGCTGCAGACCATGAAGTCCAAGCCGCAGTTCCGCGGCTCCGTCATTCTGATGCACGACGGAGGCGGCGATCGTTCGGCCACCGTCGCAGCACTTCCAGTTCTCATTGACGCCCTGCGCGCGCACGGCTATACCATCGTGCCGGTCTCCGCCCTGATGGGCAAGACCACCGCTGACGTGATGCCCCCGCTCAATTTCCGCCAGTTCCTCCGTGCCGTGCCCGACTCTCTCGCCTTCTCCGGCGTGCAGGCCGCCGGCCGCTTTATTGTTTTCGTCTTCTTTGTCGGCGACATTCTCATGTGCGCGCGCCTGCTGTTGATCGGCGTGCTGGCTGTCATTGACCGGCTGCGCAAGCCACACGCCAAGGCCTCGCCCGGCTTCAATCCCCGAGTCGCCGTCCTTATTCCCGCTTACAACGAAGAGACCGTTATCGTGCGCACCATTCGCTCGGTGCTCAACTCCGACTACAAGAATCTGCACATCATTGTCATTGACGACGGCTCACGCGACCGGACGGCGGAAGTGGCTCGCGATGCCTATGCCAAGGAAATTGCGGCCGGCCGGGTGCAGATATTTTCCAAGCCCAACGGTGGCAAGGCCGCCGCGCTCAACTTTGCGCTCGATCGGCTCACGGAAGATATTTACGTTGGCATTGACGCGGACACCGTGATCGCTACTGACGCCATTTCCAAGCTCATTCCGCACTTCGAGGACCCGCGCATCGGCGCCATGGCCGGTAACGCCAAGGTGGGCAATCGCGTGAATCTGTGGACCCGATGGCAGGCCCTGGAGTACATCACCAGCCAAAATTTCGAGCGCCGCGCTCTGGACCTCTTCCACGTGGTCACGGTCGTGCCTGGAGCCATTGGCGCGTGGCGCACGGCGCCCGTGAAGGCCGCCGGCGGCTATCCGATCAATACTGTTGCGGAGGACGCCGACCTGACGATGAATTTGCTGGAGCAGGGCTTCCGTGTGGACTATGAAGACCGGTCGCTGGCTTTTACTGAAGCGCCCGTCAACGCCAAGGGCCTGATGCGCCAGCGCTTCCGCTGGTCTTTCGGAACGCTACAGGCCGTATGGAAGCATCGCGCAGCGTTCATTCGGAACAAGGCGATGGGGCTGTTTGCCCTGCCCAACATCCTGATCTTCCAGATGTTTCTGCCTCTGGTGTCGCCGTTCATCGACATGATGTTTCTCTACGGCATCGCCAACTACTTCATCGACCGCCATTACCACCCGGAAGCCGCCTCGGCCGCAAGCTTTGACAAGCTGCTGGTCTTCTTTCTCGGCTTCCTGATCATCGACTTCGTTACTTCGACAGTTGCCTTCTCACTGGAACGCCGTCACGCAGCCAACAAGGGCGATGGATGGCTTCTGTTTCACATCTGGTTGCAAAGATTTGCTTACCGCCAGGTGTTTTCCATTGTCTTGTTCAGGACGCTGATGCGCGCTATCGACGGGAAGCCATTCAACTGGGACAAGATTCAGCGGACGGCCAAGATGAGCAAACGCACCGAGGCGTTGACGGAGACGACGTAGAGCGGACAATGTTCGCGCGGGCGGCAACGCGGACCTCCCGAGACGCGCGATGGGAGGGCAAGCTACTCCCTGGCCGCCGGCCCCGTCGCGCCACTCTGCACAGGGTTGCTTTCGCCCTTCGGCCAGACGATTGGGATCTGTTCGATCTTCAGGTTCGGCCAAGTGATCGGGATTTGCTGCGCCTTTGCTTTCGACTCATCGACGGGCAGCAACTGCAGGCCGGGGTAGAGATTCTGCGCCATCGGCGTTCCCGGCGGTTGCTCGCCGAGACTCGACGGCGGAGGATGCACGATGATCTGCGCATCAATCTGTGGGCCATCGAAGCGATGCTGGGGCCAGGGGCCGGGCAGGATTTCCATCTTCCGCTGCACAAGGCTCGTGATGTGCCAGTCCGGTGGAGGCTTTGTGAAATCCCTGCCGGCCTGGGGGATGCCAGTCGCAGCGAGCCAAGGCTGTTGCGGGTTGGCGGGAGCCGGCGCCGCTGACTGACAGAATGCCTCGGTTCCGGTGGATAGAAGCAGAGCGAGGATCGTGAGCCGCATCGCACACCCCCTCTTTACGGACGCGCCCTTGGCAGAAAGAGTAGCAAACCCCAGGCTGTTCCTCAAGCCGGACCCTGAGGCCACGGTCCTGGTGAGTTGGCTTGCCGACTCGCTCACCTGAGGCTTTTCCGACTACACTAGAAGCGTTATGGCTACCGCAACCCTCAGCACCCAGATTCTGCCGCGTACGCCCCAGGGCGGCTTTGCCAATGAGCCGTTCGTCGACTTCAAAACTCCGGAAAACACTCGCGCCATGCAAGCCGCTCTGGATCGAGTGGCCAGCCAGCTTGGCCGGGAATACGACCTGATTATTGGCGGCCGGCGGCTGCGCACTGAGGGGAAGATTCGCTCATTCAACCCGGCGCGGCCTGCGCAGGTGGTCGGCGTGCACCAGAAAGCCGGGGCCGAACATGCTGAGGAGGCGATGGCCGCGGCCCTGAACGCCTACGAATCCTGGAGCAGGACTTCTGTCGAGACAAGGGTTTCGCTGCTGCTGAATGCGGCGGAGATTATTCGCAGCCGGCACTTCGAATTCTGCGCGTGGCTGACCTATGAGGTGGGCAAGAACTGGGCAGAAGCAGATGCTGACGTGGGCGAGACCATCGACTTCCTCGAGTTCTATTCCCGCGAAGCCGTGCGACTGACCGCGGCTACCTCGCCGATTCAATATCCCGGAGAGCGCAATCAACTTCGCTACATTCCGCTCGGCGTTGGCGCGGTGATTCCTCCATGGAACTTCCCCTTCGCGATTATGGCCGGCATGACATCCGCCGCCATCGTCACTGGCAACACCGTCGTACTCAAACCTTCAAGCGACTCGCCCACCATCGCGGCCAAGTTTGTTGAAGTGCTTGAGGAAGCGGGCATGCCGGGAGGCGTGGTCAACTTCTGCCCTGGCTCGGGAGCGACTTTCGGCAATGCGATTGTCGAGCATCCCAAGACGCGCTTCATCGCCTTTACGGGTTCAAAGGCTGTGGGCCTGGACATTCACGAGCGCGCGGCCCGCACACAGCCCGGCCAGATCTGGATCAAGCGGACGATTCTCGAAATGGGTGGCAAGGATTCCATTCTCGTCTGCTCCGATGCCGATCTCGACGCGGCGGTCGATGGCGTTGTGGCAGCGGCATTCGGCTTCAGCGGGCAGAAGTGTTCAGCATGTTCCCGCGCCATTATCGAGGCGCCGCTGTATGACGTGTTTGTTGAGCGGGTGCGGGAGAAAGTGGCCGCGCTCACTGTTGGCGATCCGGCGACCAACCAGAATCTTGGCCCGGTGATCAACAAGGCCGCTCTCAATTCAATGCTGGCCTACGTGGAGATCGGCAAAAGGGAGGGTCGGCTCATTGCTGGCGGACAAGCTCCCCAGACTGCGGAAGGAGGCTTTTACCTTGAGCCCACCGTCTTTGCCGACATTGCTCCTGACGGTGTGCTCGCTCAAGAGGAGATTTTTGGTCCCGTGCTGGCCATCATCAAAGTGAACAGCTACGAAGAAGGCCTCGCCGTGGCTAACAACACCGAGTACGGCCTTACCGGAGCGATCTATACGGCCGACCGTGAAAGACTGGACCATGCTGCACGCGAGTTCAACGTAGGGAATTTGTATCTCAACCGCAAGTGCACCGGCGCCATGGTCGGCGCGCACCCCTTCGGCGGCTTCAATATGAGCGGCACGGATTCCAAGGCCGGCGGGCCTGATTATCTCTACCTGTTTACGCAGGCCAAGAGCGTGGCGGAAGCACTGCGTGCCTGAGAATGCTGCGGAAAGGCCGCTGGGGCAATGAAATCGGTCGTTTTGAATAGGTGCGGCTAGAGCCGTGCCCTTTCAAGAGCGGGACTTTGACGACTGAACGGCGAATCAGGTTGAGACTTGCCTGCATCCAGCCCCAGGAATTCCTGGAAGACGTGGTTCGAAAGCAATTGGCCCCGTGCGGTGAGCCGAACCGTTTTTCCATCCGAATCAAGCAGTCCGTCTGTTGCCAAACGCGCAACGACTTGCATGGCTTGCGAGGCCTGTTCGCGGCCAAACTCGCGTTCAACGGCGGCTACATCGACCCCGCTATTGAGGCGCAGGCCGAGGAACCATGCTTCCTCATGCTGGCGAGCCGGAGAGAGCCAGGTTGTTTCCACCGGTTCGGGACCTGCGAGAAACTTTTCCAGATCGCTGGTCGTCGTCGATCGCAGGACATACCCTGATTCCGATTGGTCCGCCGCACGAAATGCCTCGCGCAGCAGGGAGGAAGCATCCAGCCCCAGCCCCAGGTAAGGCCGGCGCTGCCAGTAGCGCAAATTGTGCCGCGAAGCAAAGCTCGGCCGGCAGAAGTTTGAGATTTCATATTGCGCAAGACCCGCCTGATCCAGCCTCTCGATGGCTCGGGTGTACATCTGGGCAATCACGTCGTCCGACGGAACCATTTCGGCGTAATAGCGTGCGCCTCCTGCGAGCATCTCGCGGCCAAGCCGGGAATCTTCATCCACTTCCAGCATGTACACACTGGCGTGAAGAACGCCCGCGTCTAGGAGAGCCGTGAGCGATTCATCCCAGGAGGCGAGGGTCTGGCCGGCGAGCCCCGCAATCAGGTCAAGGTTGAGGTTCGCGATTCCGGCATTGCGCAATCGCAGCAGGTCTTTTTCCACGATGGCGCGGCTGTGCAGACGCCCGCTCACATGAGCCTCGCGGTCGATGAACGACTGCACGCCCATGCTTACGCGATTCACGCCCACGGCCTGAAAAGCAGCAAGGGTTTCATCCGCAATCTGGCCTGGCGCGCATTCGACGGTGATTTCCGCGTTGGGCTCGAGGTCAAACTGCGCCCGCATCGCGGTGAACAGCCGCTCTAGTAATTCAGGCGCCAGCAGGCTGGGCGTTCCTCCGCCGAGGTAAACGGTATCTACGCGGCGAGGCAGATCAAGGCCCATCCGCGCAGCCCAATCCGCGGACTGCGACAGGTCTTTGATGAGCCGGTCCACGTATCGGGCGTGGTCGCTGGCTGGATACACCCCCGAGGCGAAGTTGCAGTAAGTGCACTTGGAGCGGCAAAAGGGAATCGAAATGTACAGACCAAGCGCGTTGTCGTCGAATACAGCCATTCAGAGTATTGTTTCACGCAGGCGCGTCCGATGGATTGATTGATGCGCAGGTGTATCGTCGGCGCCGGAACGCGCCGCCTGGGTTTGTTGCCGTGCAAGAATTGAGGCAAGGAGGCGCGCGTTTGAAAGCTTGGCCTGTCCTGGGTATTGTCTTCATTCAATCGTTTCTTTTGCTCGCCCATTGGTTTCTTTATTACACGTGGACTTCGTTCTGTGGCGATCCAGTCATGACAGCCGGCTTGGCGTTGCGAGCGGCGTTGCTGGTGCTGGGCTGCAGCTTTGTGCTCGCCGCATTGTTGAGTTTTTACTTTTCAGGTCTGCTGGTTGCTGCGATCTACAGGGTTGCCGCGGTCTGGCTGGGGTTCTTGAACTACCTCTTTTTCGGGGCGTGGCTGACCTGGATTGCGTGGTGGACTCTGGAATTGAGCCGGCTGGATGCGGCGCGGCACCGGCCAATGATCGGCTGGCTGTTCCTGGGGCTGTCGCTTGCGGTTGGCATCTATGGTCTGCTCAATGCCCGCTTGGTACGGATCCGCCGCATCTCGATTCATCTGCCCACGCTGCCTCCGTCGTGGCGCGGCCGGACGGCCCTTGTCGCGAGTGACTTTCATCTTGGCCACGTCAACGGGCTCCGATTCAGCCGGCGAATCGCCGCCCTAGCCGCTCGCCTGCAGCCTGACATCATTTTCCTCCCTGGGGATTTCTTTGATGGAATGAAGGTTGACCCTGACAGGCTGGCTGCGCCGTTCAAGGGGCTCTCCCCGCCTTTCGGAGTCTACTTTTCGACAGGAAATCACGACGAATTTGGCGATTCAGCGCACTACCTGGCTGCGCTTGCCCGCGCCGGCATACGAGTGCTAGCCAACGAAAAAGTCACCGTCGACGGGTTGCAGATTCTGGGCGTGCCTTATCACGAAACGACCTACCCCATGCGCCTGCGCGCCACGCTTGAAGACCTGCGGATCGACCGCGACCGCGCCAGTATTCTGCTCAGTCACGTGCCTAACCGGCTGCCCATTGCGGAGGAAGCCGGCATCAGCTTGCAGCTCTCCGGCCACACCCACGGTGGACAGTTGTTCCCGTTTACCTGGCTCACGCGGCGCGTCTTCGGCAAATTCACCCATGGGCTGAACTCGTTTGGCAATCTGCAGGTTTACACCTCTTACGGAGCCGGAACGTGGGGGCCACCGATGCGCGTTGGAACCAGGCCTGAGATTGTCTTGCTGACTTTTGAATAGATGGCTCCGGTGCTAGCATGTAGTAACGTTGCTACATGGAGATGTGCCGTGGCCATTACAACTCTATCGAGCCGGGAGTTCAATCGGGACACCAGCCGGGCAAAGAAGGCGGCACGCAAAGGGCCTGTGTTCATTACCAACCGCGGACGACCCGCACATGTGCTGCTGTCTATCGAGGAATATCAGAAGATCACGAAGAAGCATGAGAACATTCTCGATATGCTCGCGATGCCAGGAGTGGGCGACATCGACTTTGAACCTACGCGCCTGGGCGATGAGCTCATTCGGCCTGCCGATTTCTCATAATGTATCTTCTCGACACCAACGTGCTGTCTGAGATGCGCAAGGCCTCGCGCACCAAGGCATCCAGCCCGAAGATGGACAGCTGCGTGGAGGGTTGGGTCAATAGCGTCTCCGCCCTCGATCTACATTTGTCGGTGGTCTCCATTCTTGAATTGGAGCGCGGTTTCCATCTGCTGAAGCAAAGAGACCCAGCACAGGCTGAGGTCATTCGCTTATGGGTGCGCAACAGGGTGTTGCCCAGCTTTGACGGTCGCATCCTAACCGTCGATCTAGCCGTTGCGCAGCGCTGCGCGGCACTGCAGATACCCAGACCGATCGAGTATCGGGATTCCCTGATCGCGGCTACCGCCCTGGTGCATGGCATGACTGTCGTGACTCGCAATGTGGCCCACTTTCTGCGTACTGGCGTTGCGATCGTGAACCCCTGGGAGAGATAGCCCGTGTGCGAGACTGCTCCGCTGGTTTAGACTTACGCTTCGACTGAATGAGGGGAATCACGATGCGCATCCTGAGCAGACGCTTTCTCGCCGTTGTGGCAACTGTTTTTCTGATCGGCTTTTTCATCAGCACTCGCATGCCAGGCCAGCAGACAGCTGCGGCAGGTCCGGACCTGAATTTCCCAACGGTGCTTTACGGCGCTGCTTATTACAACGAGTACATGCCTGGCGATGACGCCGATCATGCGGCGCGCCTGGAGAAAGATGTGGCCTTGATGAAGGCTGCGGGCTTGAATGTGGTCCGCATGGGCGAGTCCACATGGAGCCTGTGGGAGCCGGAGGACGGGCGCTTCGACTATGCGTGGATTGACCGCGTGGTTGACGCCATGGGCAAGGCGGGCATCAAGGTGATTCTTGGCACGCCCACGTACTCCATTCCGGCATGGATGGCGCATCAACACCCGGAGATTCTCGCCGACCGCACTCCTGGTGGGATGTTTGGCGGCCAGCCGGTGCGGAGCGCCTACGGCATTCGCCAGAACATGGATACGGATTCGCCTGCTTACAGGTTTTATGCCGAGCGGCTGATTCGGCACATCGTGGCCCACTACAAGGACAACAGCACGGTTATTGGCTGGCAACTGGACAATGAGACTTCCAGCTACGAAGCCGCCAATCCCGACGTCTTCATAGGCTTTCAGCATTACCTGGAGAAGAAGTTCGTTACGCCTGAGGCACTCTCGAAGGCCTGGTTTCTGAACTACTGGGGCGAGAACCTGCACACCTGGGAAGACCTGCCCAAGCGCGACGGGACCATCTCGACGGGCTATAAGCTCGAGTGGACGCGCTGGAGCCAGATGCGCGTAACCGACTTCCTGCATTGGCAGGCGGCGCTGGTGCGGGAGTGCGCTGGGGCGGGCCAGTTCATCACCACCGACTTCGGCGGCATGATGAGGCGGGACGTGAACGAAGAGGCTGTCGCAGGCTCGCTCGACATCGTTGCCGACAACATCTATCACGGAACGCAGGACCATTATGACGGCTCCTTCCAGTCGCTGCAGACCGACTTTTCCCGATCCCTGCGGCACGCGAACTTTCTGGTGACTGAGACCAACGCGCAGACCATCGGCTGGACTTCCGGAAGCCAGTTTCCGCCTTACGACGGGCAGATGCGCGAAGACGTCTACACCTATTTGGCCGGCGGCGCCAACATGGTGGAGTACTGGCATTGGGCTTCGATTCACGGCAACCAGGAGACCTACTGGAAGGGGGTTCTATCGCACGATCTTGAGCCCAATCGCGAGTACGCGGAGGTGAGCCGGACTGCGCACGAGCTTCAAAAAATCGGCGCGCACCTGGTGGGCTTGCAGATCAGAAACCAGGTGGCCATCCTGTGGAGCCGCGACTCGGCCAATGCAATCAGCTTCATGCCCTATGGGGGCGGTGTGCCGTCAAGGAGCTGGACAGGGGATCCGGATGGCTACGCATCGCTGGTGCAGCAGATGCACAAGACGCTCTACGACCTGAATGTGGGCGCGGACTTTGTCTTCCCCGAGACGCAGGACTTCTCGCAATACAAAATGCTCATCGTGCCTGCGCTTTATATTTCAGACGATGCGCTGCTGCAACGCATCTCGGATTATGTGAAGAGCGGCGGACACGTTGTGATGACGTTCAAAAGCGGATTCGCCAACGAGAATTCCGCTGTCCGCTGGGTGCGCGCGCCCGGGCCGTTGCGCGAAGCAGCGGGGATCAGCTACCAGGAGTTTTCAAACCTCGAACACCCGCTGGCTTTGAAGGGCGATCCATTCCACGCGGGGGCTGACAACAAGGTCTCGTACTGGGCCGAATTCCTGATGCCCGAGCACTCCAAGGCTCTGGCATATTACGACCATCCTTTCTTTGGGAAATGGCCAGCCATCACCGAGAATGATTTTGGCTCCGGCACGCTGCTCTACGAGGGAACTTATCTTTCCGACGAGTTGCAGACTGCGGTGATCAAGAGCGCCCTCGAGAAAGCCGGACTGACCAGCCAGGACCAGCAGTTGCCCACGGCTGTTCATGTGCAGCACGGGGTGAACCGGCTGGGCAAGCGGCTCCACTACTACTTCAACTACTCCAACGCCGAAGTGAAACTGAATTATGTTTATGCTTCCGGAACAAATCTGCTGGACGGAAAACCAGTGGCCAAAGCTGCTTCATTCACGCTTGCGCCATGGGATCTGGCAATCATCGAAGAGTAGCGCCCATAGAAATTGTGCATCCGCTCTATTGCACATTCAGTGTGATTGTTCCTGTTTCCGTGATCGCGCCTGAAGTGCCGGTTACAGTCAAGGTATAGGCGCCCGGTGTTGTGCCGGGGACGTCGGTCACCACGTTCCTGTGAATGGTTGATCCGCATGCAGCCACCGCGCAAGCGAGAGTTGCGAAGAGCGCGGCCAACCCAAGCATGGTCGTTGAGCGACGCCGCCTGGGGACAAAGAAGAGCAGTAAGCAGGCCAGGGCCGAGCCGCCGAGGAAGTACCCGCGTCCCCCTGGGCGGGTGTGATTTGTGGCAGCCGCGCTGCTGGCTGCCGTGCTGAATACGGTTAAGGTGGACGTTGCTGCGCCGACACCCGTGATTTCCGCCGGGCTGGAGGAGCCAAAGCTGAAAGTCGGCGTGTCCTGGGCCCCGGCTGGGCTGGCAGCGATGGCAACCGTCAGTGCTACGGCTCCCGTGAATCCTCCGCTGGGAGTGATGCTGATTGTTGAGGCGTTTCCTGTCTCTGCTCCTGGCGAGATGGTGACCGCTGTCCCCGTGATGTTGAAGCTGGGTGCCGACATTTCGATGGTGTAGGCTGCCGTGGCGTCGGCGCTGGTGGAATAGCTGGTGGCGGTCGCAAACGCCTGCAATGCTTCTGTTGAAGCGACGTTGATCGCTCCCGCGTAAACGGTGGATGAGACCGTCGGCGTGGTCCCGTTGGTGGTGTAGTAGATGATTGCGCCTGGGGTCGCATCTGAGATCGTCACGGTCTGTGCTGCGGCGTATGTTCCTGCCGGCGGCGAAAAGGTTGGAGTGGCTGTTGGCGCCGGCAGATTGATGATGTAAGCGGCGGTGGCTACGGCGCTGCTGGAATGGCCGCTGGCGGTCGCAATCGCCTCCAGCGTCTCAGTCGAAGCGACATTGATCGTTCCGGCGTAAACCGTGGATGAAGTGGTCGGCGTAGTCCCGTTGGTGGTGTAGTAGATGATTGCGCCGGCGGTCTCATCCGAGATCGTCACGGTCTGTGCTGCGGCGTATGTTCCTGCCGGCGGCGAGAAGGTTGGAGTGGCTGTTGGCGCCGGCAGATTGATGATGTAGGCGGCGGTGGCTACGGCGCTGCTGGGATGGCCGCTGGCGGCCGCAATCGCTTGTAGCGTTTCTGTCGAAGCGACATTGACCGTTCCGGCGTAAACCGTGGATGCGGACGTCGGCGTAGTCCCGTTGGTGGTGTAGTAGATGATTGCTCCGGTGGTCTCATCCGAGATGGTCACGGCCTGTGCGGCGGCGTATGTTCCTGCCGGCGGCGAGAATGTTGGGGTAGCTGTTGCCGCCGGCAGATTGATGATGTAGGCTGCGGTGGCTACGGCGCTGCTGGAATGGCCGCTGGCGGTCGCAATCGCCTCCAGAGTTTCTGTCGAAGCGACAGTGACTGTTCCGGCGTAAACCGTGGATGCGGCCGTCGGCGTAGTTCCGTTGGTTGTGTAGTAGATGATTGCGCCGGCAGTCGCATCCGAGATCGTCACGGTCTGCGCTGCGGTGTATGTTCCTGCCGGTGGCGAAAAGGTTGGGGTGGCTGTTGTTGCCCGCAGATTGATGATGTAGGCGGCGGTGGCCACGGCGCTGGTGGAATAGCCGCTGGTGGTCGCAATCGCCTCCAGTGTTTCTGTCGAAGCGACGGTGATCGTCCCGGCGTAGACGGTGGATGAGGCCGTTGGCGTGGTTCCGTTGGTCGTGTAATAGATGGTTGCGCCGGTGGTCGCATCCGAGATAGTCACCGTCTGCGCCGCGGCGTATGTTCCTGGCGCCGGCGAGAATGCTGGCGCTGCTGTTGCCGGCAGATTGATGATGTAGGCGGCGGTGGCCACGGCGCTGGTGGAATAACCGCTGGCTGTTGCAATCGCCTCCAGTGTTTCTGTCGAGGCGACAGTGATCGTTCCAGCGTAAACCGTAGTTGAGGCCGTCGGCGCGGTCCCGTTGGTGGTGTAGTAGATGATTGCGCCGGCAGTGGCGTCCGAGATTGTCACGGTTTGTACCGCGGTGTATGTACCTGCGGGTGGCGAGAAGGTTGGAGTCGCTGTCGTCAAGGAACCTGTCGATGGCGGATACTTCCAAAGGTCGTTGAGGTACCCATAATTGCCGACGGAATCGTAGCCATAGCCACCAAAGAGCCAGAGATTGCCGGCGTTATCGGTCCAACCGTTGGCGGCATCGCGGCCTCCGGGAACGTTGCCAGCAGCAGGAAGACCCAATGTGCCGTACACACCGGACGGGCCGCCATTGCTGCCCACCGTGCTGCTTCCACTTGCCCACCCCCAGAGATTCGCAGCGGGATCGAACTCCCAAAGGTCGTTGAGGTAGCCGACGTTGCCGCCGGCATCGAAGCCATCGCCGCCGAGGAGCCAGAGATTGCCTGTAGCGTCGGTCCAACTGGTTGCGCCCGAGCGGCCTCCGGGACCATTTCCGGCAGCCAGCGTCCCCAACACGCCGTACACGCCGGACTGACCGCCATTGCTGCCCACTGTGCTGCTTCCACTTGTCCACGCCCACTCATTGGTGTCAGGCTCGAACTCCCAAAGGTCGCTGAGATAGCCGCCATTGCCATCGGCATCGTAGCCCGTCCCGCCAAAGATCCACAGGCCCCCGGTGTTTCCCATCCAGCTTGAAGCTTCACTGCGGTTTCCCGGAATGTTTCCCGCAGCAGGCGTGCCCAGCGTGCCATACACTCCAGGCACGTCCCCATCGTTGCCTACAGTCTTGCTTCCGCCCATCCATGCCCATTCAGCGGTGGCGGCATTGAATTCCCAAAGACCGTTGAGTTCGTGAAAGTTGCCGTTTCCGTCGTTCCCCTGCCCTGCAAACAGCCAGAAATTGCCGTTGGCGTCGGTCCAGCTTGAAGGGGCATAGAGCCCGCCGGGAGTGTTTCCGACGGCGGCCGTTCCCAACGTGCCGTACACTCCGGATTGGCCGTCAAGGGGGCCGACCCGGGTGCTTCCGCCCATCCAGGCCCATTCATTGTTGGAAGGATTGAACTCCCAAAGATCGTTCAGTTCGCCGGCAATGCTTTCGTAGTCGTATGTCCATCCACCAAAAAGCCATAAATTGCCGCTGCTATCGATCCAGGTCGCGGCGCCATTGCGGCTTCCCGGTGTATTTCCCGCAGCTGGCTGGCCCAACGTGCCGTAGACTCCAGGCTGGCCGCCATGGCCGCCGACAGTATTGCTCCCGCTCACCCAGGTCCACTCATTGTTGGAAGGATTGAACTCCCAAAGGTCGTTCAGATAGCCCAGAGTGCCGTTGACATCGTAGCCTCGCCCTCCAAGGAGCCAGAGTTGGCCGGTGTTGCCGGTCCAGCTCGCCGCGCCATCGCGGCCGCCGGGAGTATTTCCCGCGGGAGGCACGCCGAGCGTGCCGTACAAACCGGGCTGGCCGCCACTGGCACCCAGGGTGCTGCTCCCGCCCATCCATGTCCATTCGTTAGTTTGCGCAACGCCTGACAGGCAAAGGCACGCCAGCATCATCAACAGCCCTGGACGAAGCACGGCGCACGCCGCGGTCTGCATTGCATGCATCGGGGGGATCTCACGCTGAAGTTTGACAATTGCTTCGCCCAGCTCAGCCACAGTGTGGCCCTGGGAGTGTGCCTTGCTTGCCATACGCACCCGTGCCTCTACGTCACATGAGGTCAGTCTAGGGAAGCAGGCCGGGGCGAGGATAGCCCCCTGCGCATGGAGCCCGCAATGCGAATTCCATTTTGAAACACAACGTCTGGAGGACGATTCTGGGAAGAGGGAATTCCATTCTCCAACCCGCTTGAACCCGTCCGGCTTTGAGGCTCTGTGAAACCACCTCATCAAGCCGAAAGCGGCGCACGGTTGGAGCGCTCAGGGTATCGAGGCCAGCGGTGCGGATGCCGCACGGTCAATGAGAGCGCTCTATAATCTTAACGGACATTGGGCTGCTCTCGCAATCATCCCTTCATCGGCATCAGGCTTGTGCGTCGAGAAAGAAAGTCGCAGGTGAGCATGGAATCCATTACTCAACAAGAAGTGAACACGAAAGTATTTCGAACCCGGCTTCACGGTTTCGATCTGCTGCTGAATCCACGCCTCAACAAAGGCACTGCGTTTACGCCGGAAGAGCGCGACGCATTCGGGCTTCACGGCCTGTTGCCACCGCACATTGGAACCCTGGAAGATCAGCGCGCGCGACGCATGAGGGTTCTTGCCAGCCGGGAGACGGCATTCGGCAAGTACAGCAACATGCGCGACCTGCAGGACAACGATGAGACCCTCTTTTATTCCCTCATCGCCGAGCACACCGAGGAGCTGCTGCCTGTTGTCTACATGCCAGCTGTCGGGGAAGGCTGCCAACGCTTCAGCGAGATCTGGCGCAAGCCGCGCGGGCTTTTCATCAGCTATCCGAATCGCGACCGGATGGAGCAGATTCTGGCCGACCCGCGCTATGACGACGTGCGCTGCATCGTGGTCTCGGACGGCGAGCGCATTCTCGGGCTCGGGGACCAAGGCGCTGGCGGCATGGGTATTCCCATCGGCAAAATGGCGCTTTACACGGCGCTTGCCGGGATTCCGCCGGAGCATTGCCTTCCCGTCCTTCTGGATGTGGGGACCGACAACGAAGCCTTGCTTCATGATCCCATTTACATCGGCTGGCAGCACCACCGCGTGCGCGGCCGGGAGTACGACGATTTTGTTGAAGCCTTTGTACAAGCCGTTGAGCGCCGCTGGCCGCACATTCTTTTGCAGTTGGAAGACTTTGCCGGCACCAATGCGGCCCTATTGCTGAAACGGTATCGCGACAGGCTGTGCACGTTTAACGACGACATTCAGGGGACAGCGGCTGTGACCACGGCAACGCTGCTTGCGGCGGTCAACGCCACAGGCGTATCGCTCAAGGAGCAAACTGTTGCTCTGTTCGGCTTTGGCGCCGCCGGAATCGGCATTGCTGAACTTCTACTCTCCGCCATGCAGGAAGAGGGTTTGAGCGAAGCACAGGCGCGCAGCCGCATCTATGCGTTCAATCGCTATGGACTGCTGGTTGAAGGCGCGCGTGGCATTCGCCCGATCCAGCAGCCATGGGTGCGTCCAAGGGCCGATGTCGCAGGCTGGCAACTCTCCGGTGGGCAGGACATCTCACTGCTCGACGTGGTGCGCAACGTCGGGATTACAGCGATGGTGGGCACATCTACGCAGGCCGGCGCATTTACCGAAGAGATTGTGCGCGCCATGGCCAGTCACACGCCGCGGCCGATCATTTTTCCGTTGTCGAACCCGACCTCGTGCACGGAGGCTACGCCTGTCGACCTGATGCACTGGACCGACGGCCACGCACTCATCGGCACTGGCAGCCCATTTGCGCCCGTCGAAGTCAACGGTAAACTCATTCCCATCGCGCAGACCAACAACTCCTATATCTTTCCAGGCCTGGCACTGGGCATCCTGGTCTCACGCGCGCGGCGGGTGACCGACGGCATGATCATGGCGGCCGCGAAGGCGCTGGCGCTGCTGTCTCCGGCACGCGAGGACAAGAATGGCCGGCTGCTGCCGCCTATAGCTGAATCGCGCAAGGTGGGGCTGATTGTTGCGGAGGCTGTTGGTCGGCAGGCAATTGCTGAGGGAGTGGCCGACATTGCTGATGCACCAACGCTCGGCGAACAACTGCGCGCCTACGTATGGGAGCCGGTCTATCGGCCGTATGAAAGGCTGCTTTGAAGAATGCAACGTGCCGCGCCGTTCAAGGCTGGTACTGTGACCGTGTGGATAGGTCGTCTCCCAGGTCTCAAACGCGAGACCTGGGGCACCCGCAGTCTTGAGTCGAATTACAAAATCACGCGGTCGTAATATTAGATGAGTTACTGTGATCCGGCGGCGAATGAGTCGGCATCGCTGTTCAGCTCCTCAATGTTAGCGGCATAGGGCGAGATGACTACGCGGTAACGGAAGATTGCTGACTTACCTATCTCAAGCGTGAAGTTGAAGGCTGGCTGTTTGGGATCGAAGATGTTGCGGCCGAGCGGGTTGGCGGCAAACAGGCCATAGCCGCGGGCGTGCCAGTAAGTTGGATAGCCGGGGTTGGCGGGGTGGTCGAGGATGGCGATGTTGACCACGTAGTCGCCGGTATGGCCAGTGAGAGCGCACCAACGGCCGCGGGTTCCCCACGCCGCGCCGCCTAGAAGGCCTTCGCTGGTGCGGTATTGGCCGGTGGCGGGGTTTGGCGCGGCGGGATCGGAGGGAGCGGGTGCAACCTGAGTGGGATTTCCGTTGGCGTCAGTGAAGACGCCGCCTTTTTCATCGGGTGATTCGAGCCAGCGCGCTACGCGCAGGCCAAGAAGGCCTTCCTTGTCGTCGTTGAAGACCGCACGATCGAGCGCTGTGAGAGTTACTGCCAGGTCGATAACTCTTGCATGATTGCGACGGGTGAAGATATAGCGGGTGGTTTCATTGAGAATGGGCTTGTTCTCACCAGTGATCCAGACTGACTCGACGACTAACTCACCGCTATCGGGGCCGCTCTTTGTCGATACGATTTTCGTGTGATGAATGGTTCCCATCTTCGAGCGGTCTTCGGGCTTGATGGCGTCGGAGTTATTCCAGAAATCGAATCCGTTGACGTTGCCATAGTTGAACCACAGGCCGGCGTGATGGGGATGGTCGACGCGCTCGTTGGGTCGAGGCTCGAGAGGATAGCCCCGCGTCACCGTAACTCCTTCTTCGTTGACGATTGGATACAGGACGGGCTTTTTGAGCGAGGTGGGCCAGATGTAGGAGGTGAATGGCTTGCCGTCGATGGCGATGTCGACGCGGCGGTTGGCTTCGTCGGGGATGACCTGAACTCCCTTGCCAGTGTTGGCGGCGAATGCGGCGGTGGAAAGAGCCAGTGCGGCCAGTCCCGAAAGCCTCCAAACTCTTTGCGCTTGGAAAGATTTGTATCCCATCGAGCATTCCCTCAGGGGCTAAAGCCCGCGTTCATTTTGAGGCGCTTGCGGCACGACTGAAGTCGTGCCCTGATACAAGGCGCTCATGAGTTCTCGCTGAAATGAGTTTTGCACAGCCTGGAAGGTCCGCACTTATGTTAAGGCGCTTGCAGCGCGGTTAAAACCGCGCCCCTTCAAAGCAAGAGCAAAAATCAATCACGCATAAACTTCTCCGCCGGCGATTACTTGCTGGGTCTGGTCGTCGAAGGTGACTTTTTGGCCGGTGTGGATGGCGGCGACGTTCATGCAGAGTGCGATGGAATGGCTGTAGCCGGCTTCGATGGAGGCATTGGGCGTCTTGCGGGAGCGGACGCACTCCATCCAGTTGCGCATGTTGGCCGAGGTCTCCGGATCGCCTCCGGTATTGGCCGCGGTGGATACGGACTCTGCATGCTCGACCAGCGAAAAGCTGGGCAGAAGATTGGGCTTGAGGCCCATGGCAGCGGCTTCGTGAGCCTGCAATCCGCCTTCCGGAGTGACGCGCTGCTTGTCCATGTCGATCATTCCGGCATTTGAGTAGTAGAGTTCCTTGACGCCGCCGGCGGAGTTGGTGAAGCGGGAGGTGTACTGGACCTGGAAGCCTTTGGACGGGTCGTCGAGGGGGCCGTAATCGAAGACGGCGGTCATGGTGTCCCAGTTCTGGCGGCCGTCTTTCCAGAGATAGATTCCGCCGTTGGCGACGACGCTGCGAGGATGCGGCAGGCCGGTGAACCAGTGGACGGTGTCGATCTGGTGGACGAGCCACTGATCGGGAATGCCGGAGGAGTAGGGCCAGAAGAGGCGAAACTCAAGGTATTTGCGGGCGTTGAAGGGCTCGAAGGGGCGGTCGAGCAGATAACGCTTCCAGTCGGTGTCTTCTTCCTTGAGCAGGGGAACAACGTCGGGACGACGCCAGCGGCCGGGCTGATTGACGTTCCATGTCATTTCGACCATGACGATGTCACCAAATGCGCCGGACTTGATGTATTCGGCGGCTTTTTGATAGCTCGGCGTCGAGCGGCGCTGGGTTCCGACCTGGACAATCTTGCCGGTCCTGTTGACGGCGTCGCGGAAGAGGCGCGCGTCCGCCATTGTGTGGGCAGTGGGCTTTTCGACATAGGCATCGCGGCCAGCATTCACGGCTTCAGCGCCATGCTGTGCGTGCTGGAAGTCAGCGGTGGCGATTACGACGGCGTCGATGTCGTTGCGGGCGTAGAGTTCGTCGTTGTTGCGGACCGGCGCGATGGGATTGCCGCTGAGGTTCTGAATGAAGGCTGCGCCCTCCTGGCGGCGGCGGTTCCAGAGATCGGAGACCGCGACGAACTGGAAGTTTAATTCCTTGGCGTGCTCTTGAAAGGCGGGAATCAGAGAGCCTTTCATGCGGTCGCCGCAACCGATGACGCCCACGCGGACGCGGTCGTTGGCGCCGACAACGGCGGCGTAGCTGCGTGCGTTCCAGGAAACGGTGGCGGCTGCGAGGGTGGCGCTGCCGGCCTTCAAAAACTGCCTGCGATTTGTGTCCGTGATTGTCATAGCTGTGGGTTCTCCGGATGGTGGAATCCTGTTTCAGGCGCTGGGTTGCCTGTCCAATTGCCGAACAGCAATGGTCAGCCTAGGGAGCGGCTTGAGTCAACTGCGGAGTTCGCGGCTGATACGCGGCGAAACCCGCAAACTTAAGAGGAATAGGTGGTTGGACCCCAAAGAGGCACCGTCTCAGGCGGAGGGAACGCGCATGGATTGGAGGGCGCTGGTGAGATCGGCGGCCAGGGCGCTTTGAACTACTTCGGGGAGTTTTTGGCCGTGCCTGGTCAGGTAGAAGACGTCGATGGCGGTTTCGCCTTCGGTGTCGATGAGGGCTACCTTTATGTCGCATTTATGAGCGGAAAGGGACAGGGCAATCTGACGGAGCAGGCCGGGAACGTCCTGAGAGATGACCTGCAAGAGGGTCGAGTGTGTTGAGGATTCGGAGTCGAATTCAAGGCGGGTGGCTACTTCAACCTTGAGGTTGGAGGGATGGTTGAGGTGACGGCGAGCCTCGAGCAACTGCTGCACAGAGACTTTTTGCGCCACAACGTCATGCAGATTGGCAAGAAAGCGATCTTTCTCGCTGGGGTTCAGTTCAAGAGTGTGAAACACGTCGGTGAAGTGGAAGGAGTCGACAATGACTCCGGCTTCGTTGGAGAAAGCGCCGGCCTTGACGATGTTCATACCCCAGGCGGCCAGGGCTCCTGCGACGTCGGCAAAGAGGCGCGTGCGGTCGCGGGTAATCACGGTCAGGTCGAAGAGCTGGCGGTTGGGGCGCAGGTCGAGCTGCACGGGGTCCTTCTCAAGATTGAGGGCCATTTCGAAATGTTGGCGGATCTGCTCGGGAAGGCGGGTTTGCAGGTAGCGCTGAGGCAGGCCTTCAAGGAATTTCCGCAGGGCCTCGTATTGCGCGGCGGGGACCATGGAGCGGATGCGGTTGAGGAGGGTGGGGTCGATGGCTGCGTGGTAGCGGACCTCGTCGACCGAGCGATCCATGAAGTTGGCGGTCGACATATAAAACTGCCAGAGGTTTTCGGCCTTCCATGGGGTGAGCGCATCGGGGTTGACGGCCTTGATGTCGGCGAAGGTCATCAAGGTGAGCATCTTCAGCAACTGGGGATTGCCTATCTTCTCAGAGAAGCCGCGCACGTTGTCGGGGTCGAAGATGTCGCGGCGCAAAGCCTGGGACATTTCCAGGTGCAGGCGAATGAGCTTGAGGATGGACTCGCGCTCCTCGGCGTCGAAGTCCAGGCGGGCCAGGAAGGCGTCGGCAAGCTCGACGCTCTGTCCCGCGTGTTCGCCGGTGCGGCGGGCTTTGCCGGTGTCGTGCAGCAGAAGGGCCAGCAGGAACAGGTCGAGACGATCTATTTCAGGCAACAGCTGAGCGAGGCGCTGTTCGTAGTCGTGCGCGGGCGTGCGCAGGCGGTGGACATTGTCGATGGTCAGGAAGGTGTGCTCGTCGACGGTGTAGCGGTGATATGAATCGCGAATCACCAAAGCATCGATGCCGTGGAATTCAGGGATGAGCATTTCCAGTACGCCCAGGGCGTGCATGGTTCTGAGGGCGTGAGCCGCGTGCGGCCCGAGCAGGACTTCACGCAGGGCATTCCAGAGGTAAGGACCTTCGGGAATGTGGATGGCAAGGGCGGGAAGTGCGTCGGTGATGCGGTCTTCGGCGGCCTGCGAAAGGGTGTAGCCGTGGGTAGCCATTAAAGAGAATATGCGCAGGATGGCGGCGGTGTCGTTGAACTGCGCGCCGGGGACGATATCGATGCGGCCCTGGTCGAGGAGGAAGTCGGTGCCGGCGATGGTTGTGCGGCGGCGGCGGAACTGGCGATAAAAGCTGACCGGGGCGGGCAGATGCTCCATCAAGAGAGCGGCGCGGCGGTAGATGATGCGGGCGTGGCGATAGTAGGTGCGCATCCAATAGCTCGGGTCCGCGGTTCCGCGGGTTTCAAGGCCGATGGAGTTTGCGGCGGCTTCGTCCTGGGATTGCCAATCGAGCGTGTTGTCGTCGCGGCCGTGGCGGAAGTGGAGAAAACATCGCGCCGCGGCGAGGAAGTCGAATGCCGCCTCGGCGTCGCCGCGGGCGCTTTGGAAGACGCCGCCGCGCTGGCGGGGCCATTCCTTGGTTTCCTTGAGGTGAAAGAGAAGGGCGAACCAGACGGCCAGGTGATAGTCGCGCAGGCCGCCGGGGCAATCTTTGAGATTGGGCTCGAGATGAAAGATGGTGTTGCCATATTTGGCGTGGCGTGCGCGGGCAACTTCGCCCAGCTTCAGAGTTATGGCGCTCCATTCGCTCAACACCAGGCCGGGTAGGACAGTCTGATGAAGCTGCTGGTAGAGGGGAAATTGGCCGGCGAGAAAACGGCGATCAAGCGTGGCCAGGGTGAACTCGAGGTTGTCGGGGTCGAAACGGCCTGCTTCCTTGACGGTGCGTGAACTGGGGCTGGCGCGCAGACCGATGTCCCACATGCCCTGAACGATGGCCTGGACGGCATCTTTGCATTGGACCTCGATTCGCTCGTCGGCAAATGCAAACAGGACATCTACGTCGGAATAGGGGAAGAGATCTTTGCGGCCGTAGCCGCCCAGGGCCAGCAGGGAGACATTGGGAGCCGGCTGGCCCGCCGCGGCGGGCTGGCCGGCAAAGGCTCGGCGCCACATTTCAATGAGGATACGGTCTACGACAGCGGAACGTCGGCGGATGGCGGCGGTGCCGTCGCCGGTGCGCTCGCAGGTCTGGCGAACGAGCGCCATCTCCCGCGTATACTGCTCCCGAAGATCGTCAACCGCCAAGGCGACTGGATTCATGAGGTTTTGTGCGTGGCCTGCCGAAGCAAGAAGGAATTGTTTACAGAATAAGCGATTTTCTTGTGGATGGTGCGGAATTGCACCTTGGGGAAAGGAAAAGGTTCGCAAGGTGTGTGATTCCGTGGGTCAGACTTTGCCGGGCTTTTTCCATTCAATGTGATCCCGGCAGATAGGCGAAGGGGATTTAATTTTTGGGAAGATAGTACCGGGTGCTACACTGTGAATCGTTCAACTCAGGCTGAAACGTCGGAGCGGGTATTTAAGACGGGCTGGTTTTCCAAGGCGGCGAGAAAGGCGCACATCGCCGATGCCGAGTTCTGTTCAGCCATCCGGCAGGTGATGGCGGGTCAGGCCGACGATCTGGATGGTGGTGTCTACAAGAAGCGGCTGGGCAAGAATCTGTATCGCTCTATCATCGTTGCGAGAGGCGGTCGGTATTGGGTGTACGAATATCTGTTCGCCAAGAAGGACAGAGCCAATATCGAAGACGAGGAACTGGCCAAATTCCGGAAGCTCGCCAAGGTTTACGAAGCGCTGACGGAGCAGCAGGTCGACGAACTGATGCAAAAAAGCTGGTGGATGGAGATTTGCAATGACGACTAGACGGAGGTTCAAAAGCGATGCGTTTGAGGCGATTCATTCGTCCGCGTCTGCGATGTTCAGTGTTGGAGCAATCGACAAGGCGACGATGCGGGAATTTGACGAGTCCTGCCTGTCGGTTCCCGCTCAGATGGAGCCGAAGCGAATCAAGCGCATTCGCGAGAGCCAGCGCGTGAGCCAACCGGTGTTTGCGCGCTACTTGAATACCAGCGAGTCCACCGTAGAGAAGTGGGAATCGGGCGTCAAGAAACCCAGCGGCATGGCGTTGAAGCTCTTGGATATTGTGGAAAAACATGGGCTCCGGGTGCTGGCCTAAGCGAGACAGTCTTTGGCGATAGAGTTACCCGTCCCCAAGTCTCGTCCACCCCGGCGGAATTGACCTGGGCGCCGACTTTCCCGTGATCGGTTTATAGCGCGGTCTCCCCGCGTTCGTCGTTGCGGATGCGGATGGCTTCTTCAATGCGGCTGACAAAGATTTTGCCGTCGCCAATGCGGCCGGTGCGCGCGGCGCTGACGATGGCCTGGACGGCTTTCTCTTTCAAGTCGTCCGTGACCACGAGCTCGATTTTGACTTTGGGGAGAAGATCGACGGTGTATTCGCGGCCGCGGTAGAACTCGGTGTGGCCCTTCTGACGCCCATGGCCGCGGGCTTCGAGAATGGTCATGCCTTCAATGCCTGCATCGAGCAGCGCATCCTTGACGGCGTCCAGCTTGGAAGGCTGGAGAATGGCTTCAATCTTGAGCATGGTGCAAATGCCTCGTTTGACAGCGTAACAGGCGGGACGTGAGATTGGATTGTTTCCGGCGTGTGTTTCCAAGAAAAGTTCCCGATTGCGAGACTACAAACTCAGGAAACTCGGGAACTGTGAACGGTTGTTCAGGCGGTTGCGCTTGGAGTTTGCATGGAAGATGAGCGAGGGTGGAGCGCAGCGGCAGGATGAGGGTGAGGATAAGCAGGCGATGGGCAGGGCGTTGCATTGCACTGGGAATGATCGCGGCGGCCGCACGGAGCTTTGATTCGCGATTCCAATTGCCTGGCGGAGTTATAGTAGAAGAATGGCGGCTATACCAGAGCGGGACCACTACCTTTTCGGCAACCTTGAAAGCAGCGCAAAGAACCGCGGGAAACTGACGGAAGTGACGTACGGCTACGAAGAGCCGGAGGGCGTGTTCCTGACGTCGCTGGATTTTGCCGTCAACTGGATTCGAAAGAATTCCGTGTGGCCGATGACCTTTGGCCTGGCCTGCTGCGCCATTGAGATGATGTCGATGGGGGCGTCGCGGTTTGATATTGCGCGTTTCGGCGCGGAAGTGTTTCGTCCCTCGCCGCGGCAGTCGGATCTGATGGTGATTGCGGGCCGGGTTTCCAACAAGATGGCGCCTGTCATCCGGCGGCTCTACGATCAGATGCCGGAGCCCAAATGGGTGATTTCGATGGGCGCGTGCGCCACTTCAGGCGGGGTATTCAATAACTACGCGTTGCTGCAAGGCGTGAATCAGGTGATTCCCGTAGACGTGTACGTCCCTGGGTGTCCCCCGCGCCCTGAGCAGTTGATCTATGCGATTACTCTTCTTCAGGAGAAGATACTGCGGGAACCGCGTAGTTTGATGAAGACGCTGAATGCAGGTTGAACGCGCTCCAGATTTTGCAGTAACTTACTGAAGTAACCGTCGATGAGTTGCTGGTCGTGGACGATGCAGATTGCATCGTTGGCGCTGAGCAATACAGCACACTCCAAAAAAAGTTTTCAAGTAACCCCGTATGGTACGTTTAATATCGCTGTTAGGAGCACTTTTTCAATCCGAGTTCTTGATCGGATTGAATTTAGCCTGAGCCAAATTCGTGAGCTCGATACAGTTCTCATTTACCTGTTGCGGAGGAACAACACATGTGTGCTCGTGTTTCAAGGTTTCTGATCTGGGTTCTTGCTCTGGGTTCCCTTGCGCTAATGCCCGCTGCCCTGTCTGCCCAGGATTCGGCCAAACCTGCCGTGAAGCCCGCCTCAGATGATTCTGCTTCGAAGTGGGACATCTTTGCGGGCTACAGCTACCTGGCTCCGCACGGGACAGTAGGAAATGCGCAAGCCACGAGCGACAACTATGGGTCTGACTACAGCGTAGCGCGCTACTTCACCAAGTATGTCGGAGCGCAGGTTGAGGCCACCGATCATCTCACGAACGAAAATCAGTACTATCCGGGTTGCAGCAGTTGCGGAAGAACGTGGTCAGATGTCGATTTCGTAGGCGGCGGAGCCGGCTTGATCTTCCGCTTCCCGACTGCGGACGTTACTCCCTTCGTACATGGTCTTGTTGGCTTTGAGCATTCCGATTTTCAACTGAAACCGGAGTCTGGCTCAGCGACTGGCGTGGGGCTGACGGTAGGGGGCGGCATGGACTACAACACGCCGTTCTTTGACCACCATCTGGCGATTCGCATTTTTCAGGCAGACTTCAAGTATGCCCACGAAAATTATTCGTCGGCGATTGGGAGGGCCAATTTCAACATGGCGCAGTTGAGCGCCGGCTTCGTTTACCACATCGGCAACCTTACGCCGCCTCCGCCGGTGACCCTGGCTTGCTCGGTGAGCCCGACTTCGGTCTTCCCCGGCGACCCGGTAACGGCGACGGCGACGGCAGGGTCGCTCAATCCGAAGCAGAATGCAGTTTATTCCTGGTCAGGAACGGGCGTGACGGGCAACGGTGCGACGGCAATGGTAGGTACCACTGCGTTGGCTGCCGGCTCTTACACGGTGAAGGGCACGGTGAAGGAGGGCAAGCCCGGCAAGGAAGGGCTTAAGCCCGGCGAGGAAGCGGATTGCTCGGCCACCTTCACGGTCAAGGAATACGAGCCGCCCACGATCACCTGCGCGGCCAATCCCACCACCATCAAGCCGGGAGAGACCAGCAACATTACGTGCGCTGCGATGAGCCCGCAGAATCGCCCGCTGACTTATAGCTATTCCGCATCGGCCGGTACGGTAACCGGAAATGGAACCACAGCGGTGTTCTCCTCAACGGGCGCACCAACGGGTGCCGTGGAGATCACGGGCACTGTGTTGGATGACAAGGGCCACACAGCGAGCGCCGGCACCAGTGTGACCATTACGGCGCCGTATGTTGCCCCGATTCCTCACAGCCAGGCTCTATGCCCGATCACCTTCGACAAGGACAAGAAACGTCCAACTCGAGTGGATAACGAAGCCAAGGCCTGCCTCGATGAAGTTGCCCTTGACCTGCAACGGCAGTCGGATGCGAAGGCTGTGGTGGTAGGCGAGTCGGATGCGGCGGAAAAGGCCAACCAGGCCAAGGAAGAGGCGACGGAGAAGAAGCGCAAGCACCCGAAGCCTGTGGTGGAGGATGCCGCGCAGCGCGCAGTCAACGCCAAGGAGTACCTGGTAACGGAGAAGGGCATTGATGCATCCCGCATCAGCACTGCGACCGGAACGACGGACGGCCAGACGGTGGAAGACTATCTGGTGCCCTCGGGTGCAACCTTCACTAACGACGTGAATGGAACCACCCCGGTGGACGAGACAGCGGTGAAGCCGGAAGTTCGCAAGCCGCTGCCCGAAAGGCAGCATGGGAAAACGGCGAGTGCGGGGACTGGAGCTTCCAAGTCCCGCACCCCGCCGCCCCAATAGCAGTCCTTCCGGCCTGCGCAGGCAGTGAATTGGTTCATCCAGCATTCCCGGAGCCTCGGGAAGGCTGGATGGACAAAAGGTAGAACGATTCCTCCTGCAACGATTTGGGGCTGCCCGGTGAGCCGATCAGCCTCATGAATTTTTTTGAAGACCCTATTTATACCTCCGCCATAGGCAATACAGGAGATTAATATTTCTATGAGACCTATGCGGGTTTGTCTTAAATTGTCTGGTCAGCGCCTGCATCTTTTGCGGGTCGTTTTATTTTGCTTTATCGCAATTCCTTTTGAGAGGCTGCCCGCACAAGCGCCCTGGACTCCGGTTGGTCCGGCCGGTGGCGACGCGAGGGCACTGGCCGCAGTGTCTGCTCAGCCAAATCACCTGTATCTCGGTTCCCTCGACAGTTGGATTTACGAATCCTTGGATTACGGTGCTTCATGGCATAGGCTGGCGAAGCTGGACCTCGCGGATAACCTGGTGCTGGATAGCATTGTTGTTGATTCGGCGAACGCAGCCACAATTTACGTTGGCGCGTGGAAGCTTGGTCAGCCGGGCGGGGGATTGTGGATAAGCCACGACGGTGGCAAGCACTGGGATGCGGTTGACGCCTTGCGCGGGCAGTCGATTCGCGCACTTGCGCAAGCGCCTTCGAACCTCAGGGTGCTTTTTGCGGGAACTCTTGAGGGCGTCTTCCGCTCCAACGATGCAGGCTTATCCTGGACGCTGATCAGCCCGGCCGGGAGCCGAGAGATTCACGAGGTGGAGTCGCTTGCGGTGGACCCCAATGACCCGGATACCCTCTACGCAGGCACATGGCATTTGCCGTGGAAGACGACCGACGGCGGCAGGAGCTGGAAGAATATCAAGCAGGGCCTGATTGAAGATTCCGATGTCTTCTCGATCATCGTCGACCCGGCGGACACGCACACCATCTTCCTGAGCGCTTGCAGCGGGATTTACAAGAGCGTGAACGGAGGCGAGCGCTTCCATAGGATCGCCGGCATACCCTCGACAGCGCGTCGGGCTCGCGTTCTGATGCAGGACCCGCGGAATCGCCAGATTGTGTACGCCGGAACTACCGAAGGACTTTACAAGACCGTCGATGGCGGCAAGACTTTTACGGGCATGACCGGGCCGAATGTGATTGTCAACGACGTCTTTGTGGACCCTGCCGATTCGAATCATGTGCTGCTGGCTACCGATCGCGGCGGCGTGCTGGCGAGCAGGGACGCAGGCAAGAGCTTTGCGGCTTCCAACCAGGGTTTTTCCGAACGCACGGTCGACGCACTGCTAGTGGACCGCGGCAATTCCGCGCGCGTGTTTGCGGGAGTGGTGAACGACAAGACTTACGGAGGCGTGTTCGTTTCCACGAATGGCGGCGCGGACTGGAGTCAGATTGATGAAGGGCTGGACGGGCGCGATGTCTATGCCCTGGCACAAGGGCCGGATGGAACGGTTGTGGCCGGGACCAGTCGCGGCATTTTTGCCCTGGCAGATAACCTTGCGCCTGGCGACCCGCCGCAATGGGTTCCGAAAAACACAATTGGCAAAGCGGCGGACAAGGCCGACCCCGAGACTCCCGTGGGAAATCGCATCAAGTTGGCCAAGAAGACCAACGCGCCAACACCGGAACTTAAGGGCCTTGTAAATGCAATCGACGTGAGCGGAGATACCTGGCTGGCATCGTCCAGCATCGGGCTTCTGACCAGCAATGACCATGGCGCCAGTTGGCAGGTCGGCATGGTGGAGAATTCGGCCGATTACATATCAGTTGCCGCATATGGGGCAACCCTGGTCGGGGCACGGTCCGATGGATTGGTGCTGTCAAACGATGCTGGTTCGACCTGGAAGCTCATGGCGGTTCCGATGACGCTAACGCGCATCCATCGCATTGCATTTTCTCCGGACGGGACGCTTTGGCTGGCTGGGCGGGAGGGCGTCTACTTCACCCAGGATCAAGGCAAGCGCTGGATGTGGCTGGAGCGGATGCCTTTCCGCGATGTGGACGATCTTTACTATGATGCGGGTCTTGGGAACGTGCTGGTAAGCTCACGGGCGACCGACTGGATTTATGCCATTGATCCCAAAGCGTTGACCTGGAAGTGGTGGCGAACCGGTTACCGGAACGGCCTGGTGCGGGCGGCGGGAGGCCGATTGGTGGTGGCCTCACTGGATAACGGCGTATTGGTCGGGCCAAACGCGGGCGGGGTCGAGACCGGGCACAAGTGAACCGCTTCAAGTCAACTCCGTTTCGACCGGTCTTTGAACCGCATTCTGTAGCAGCAAGCGATTGAAAAGCATTCTGAATAGACATGTCTTGGAAGAGCATTCTGTATTGACCCTGTTTTGAAAGGCATTCTGTATCTTTCAGTCTTTTAGAAGCATTCTGTATGATCTTTAATATGCACACCGAGATTGCGGAAACTCGCCAACCTGTTGCTTTTCGGAGCCATGACCCGCGCCTTGAGCCAATTGCCGCCAAGGTGCTGACAGGCGAGCGGCTGGACTTCACGGACGGAGTGACGCTATATGGATCTTTCGATGTGCTGGCGGTGGGCTGGCTGGCCAACCATGTGCGCGAGCGGATGCATGGTGACGTGACCTACTTCAACGTCAATCGCCACATCAATCCCACCAACGTCTGCGTGGCCGCCTGCAAGCTCTGCGCATTCGGCCGCAAGAAGGGCGACCCGGCCGGTTATACGATGGCGCTTGAAGAAGCATGGGAGACGGCCGCATCGGGCTACTCGGAGGCGGTGACGGAGTTTCACATCGTGGGCGGGCTGCACCCGGACTTGCCGTTTGAGTATTTTCTCGATCTGGTGCAGGGGTTGAAGCAGCGGTTTCCAAAGGTGCACATCAAAGCATTCACAATGGTTGAGGTCGCGTACCTGGCGCGACGCGCGAAGCTGACCATCGAGCAGACGCTGATCAAGCTGCGCGAGGCCGGTTTGGACTCCATGCCCGGGGGCGGCGCCGAGATTTTCGCCGCGCGGGTGCGTTCTATTATCTGCGACCACAAGATCGACGGCGAAGAGTGGCTGAATACGGCGCGGCTGGCGCATAAGCTCGGTTTCAAATCGAATGCGACCATGCTCTACGGCCACATTGAGAACGACGAAGACCGCGTGGACCACCTTTTGAAGCTGAGGACGCTACAGGACGAGACGGGCGGTTTTCAAACTTTCATTCCGCTGGCATTTCATCCTGAGAACACGCCGCTCGACCACCTGCCGGTGACCACGGGGCTGACTGACATCCGGCAGATTGCGGTGAGCCGGCTGCTCTTGGACAATTTCCCGCACATCAAGGCCTACTGGCAGATGCTGACGCCGAAGATTGCGCAAATTGCGCTGCGCTTTGGCGCCGATGATTTGGATGGAACCGTGATCGAGGAGAAGATTTACCACGATGCAGGGGCCACCACGCCACAAGGAATGACGCGCAAGGAGCTGTGCCAGCTAATCACCGAGGCCGGACGAGTTCCCGTGGAGCGCGATACGCTCTACCACGCCGTGACGCGGACCGAGGACAGCTTTACGGTTGCTGTTTAAGAAAATGTTCTTCCGGGGCTAAAGCCCGCATTGGTACTGTGGCCTCAATGCGGGGGTTGAAACCCCCGCCTCCCTCCGGATCCAGGTTTTCCGCAAGCTGTGAAGGCTCTGCCCTTTCGATCGTCAGGTTGAAACAGGCCATCGCGGGCGAGCGCGAGAAAGGAGGAGCGCTATGGATTTTGGTCCGGCCGCCGTGATGGGGCTCTGCATCGGATTCCTGTGGGGGATCGGCTGCTCGCTGGCGATTCTGTACTCGATCTATCTGGGCGGCTATCGCAAGGCGGTTGAGGACTCGATGCTGCCGGAGAAGTCGAAACGCTGGCGCGAGACGTTCAAAAAGATTGAGGAGCGGAGGGCACAGGCGGCGGACCGGAAGTGAGTTGGGACGGACACTTTTCGACTCAAAACCATCAAAAAAGAGTGGATCTTGACCCAAAGTCGGCTGTTTTTGGGGGCCTCTGTTTACACTATGACACTAGGTAGGCACTAGATTCTATCCGGCAAGCTATTGATTTAAAGTGTGTTGTCGGTTACAAGGAGGCGGGACGGGATCCTCAAAGATGCCCTTTTTCATTGGGAGGGGTAGGGGGTTTCCGATTTTGCCCGGATTCGGAAAGATCTAAATCGAGTTGGCCAAGTTTGGGTCATAAGCTGATTATGCGCTGCTGGATGGTAATTCTCCGCAAACGTGATTTGCATGCGAAATTAGAGTCCAGGGATACGACGAATCGGCTCCCCGATTTCAGCTTGCTGACTCTGCTAGTCGAAATTTCCCCGGTCATCGAGTGTTAAACAGAAAATAACTGACGGTTGGCCGGTCACTGACCCGCAACCATCGGTCAGAGTGGAGGGCAATGTCCAGAGATGAGCTCACCGCAATTTGCGGAAGTTCTGAGTTCGACCAAAATCTGAGATATTGCTCCGGCAGATCAGTGGCACCGGAAGGAATCGATGAGGTTAAGATGCGGCCTCGATATGACAATACCTTGACTATCTACAATAAAGAGTGTAGATAATCATAGTATGGGTAAACCAAGCGACCTCGTCCAGGGAACTCTCGATCTCCTGATTTTAAAAACCCTCTCCATGGAGGCCCGCCACGGCTGGGCAATCGCCAAACGCATCCAACAGATGTCCGGCGAAGTGTTGCAGGTTCAGCAAGGCTCGCTCTATCCGGCGCTGCATCGCCTTGAGCAGCAGGGCTGGATCAAGGCGAAATGGGCCGAAAGCGAGACTGGCCGCCAGGCAAAGTTCTATTTGCTTACCGCTGCCGGCCGAAAGCAGCTCGATTCGGAAGCCACTAACTGGGCTCGTCTTTCCGGAGCCATCAACCTTGTAGTGCAGGAGCTATAAACCATGCGCTGGCTGCACAAACTTTTCATCCAATGCCAAATGTTGCTTCGCCGCGGCGTTGCCGGCAAGCAGCTGAAGGACGAGTTGCAATTCCACCTCGACCAGCAGATCGCCGAGAACCTTGCCGCCGGAATGAAGCCCGAAGAAGCTCGCCGTGCGGCGCTCCGCGGCTTCGGCAACCCCGCCACCCTGCGCGACCAGGCGCGCGATACGTGGAGCTGGCAGGGTCTTGAGCTGCTTCTAAGCGATCTTCGATTCTGCATTCGTACTCTTGTCCGCACTCCCGGCTTTTCCGTTCTCGCCATTCTGGTGATGGGTCTGGGCATCGGAGCCAACGTCGCGCTCTTCACCGTGGTGCATTCCGTGTTGCTGAAGCCGCTGCCGTTCAAAGATCAGGGCCGTCTGGTCAGGCTCTACGAGGCGGACGCGAATGGCGTGTACCAGGACAATGTGCTCGCCGGCGGCACGTTCGCTTCGTGGCAAGCTCAGGCGCATAGTTTCGAAGGAATGGCTATCAAAAAGGGTATTGACTACAACCTCTCCGGTTCAGCCGGCCAACTGCCGGAGCTGGCGCATGCAGAGCAGGCATCGTGGAACTTCTTCCCAGTGCTCGATGTCGATGCGGCCGTGGGAAGAGTCTTCCTTCCGAGTGACGACCGCCGCGAGGCCAATGCCACAGTGGTCCTTACCTGGGGCCTGTGGAAACGGCGTTACGGAGGCGACCCCGGACTCATCGGCAAGACCATCCTGCTCGACGCCAGGCCTTTCACGGTGATTGGAGTTCTTCCCGCATGGTTCAATTATCCCGACCCCAAGGTCCAACTGTGGACGCCCATCTATCACGAGCGATCTCCGGAAGTCATGCGCCTGCACGTTGCGCACAACCTCGATGCGATTGCCCGGCTCAAGCCGGGAACCACGATCGATCAAGCGACGGCGGAGCTGAACACCATCCAACGGCAGATACGGCGGCAGTTTCCCGATGGTCCAGTAATGGATGCAGCCAACATTCGTCCGATCCTCGATGGCGAGGTCTTTCGGCTCAAGACCGGCCTCTACGCCATGTTTGCAGCAACAGGATGCCTGCTGCTAATCGCCTGCCTCAATATCGCTAACCTGCTCGTAGCGCGCGCGGCAACGCGGCGCAGAGAGACCGCCGTCCGCACCGCCCTCGGCGGCAGCCGGGCCCGGCTCATCCGCGGACAGGTCATTGAAAGTATCGTGCTTTCAGTCGCGGGAGCGGTGATTGGCCTGGCGTTTGCTGAAACCGCGCTCCTCTGGCTCATTCACGCACGTCAGGACATTCCCCGCGCGGATTCCATTCACATTGACGGCACCGTCGTCCTGTTCACAATTGGTGTGATGTTTGTCTGTGGACTCCTCGCCGGCCTTATTCCCGCGCTCTCGTCGAACGACAAACAAATCCTCAGGATCCTGCACGAGTCGTCACGGAGCTACAGCGGCGGCCGTGGCGGCGTGCGCTTGCGGCGCGTGCTGCTTGGGCTCCAGGTCGGTTTGACAGTCGTCTTGCTGACCTCGGCGGGCCTGCTCCTCAAGACTTATACGCGGCTTCGCGCCGTAGATATTGGCTGCGCGACCCATGACGTGCTTACAATGGAGATCAATCTCCCCAGAGGCAGTTACAACTCGCCGGCGAAGATTGTCGTCTTTTACGAGCAATTGGCGGATCGTGTGCGGCGGATGCCTGGCGTTGAGGCAGCCGCTGTAGCCACGACGCTGCCCGGTGAAGGCCACTTGCGCGACGACGTTTTCACCATCCGCGAACACCCTCCATTGCCCAAAGGTCAGGTCATCGATGCCACCACCGTTTTTGTCGATCCTGGCTACTTCAACGCCATGCGGATACCGTTGATCCAGGGGCGTATCTTGCAGCGCGATGAACGGCTGGACCGCAGCGGCGAGGCGATCGTGAATCAGGACTTCGTCCGCCAGTTCCTCAAGGGAGAGAGTGTCCTCGACAAGCACATCATGCCCACCATGGGCGGCGAAGTGGCGGGAGAGAACACCGGCGTGCAGATCGTGGGCGTCGTGGCCGACACGTTGGAAGAGGTCTCCGCCAGCCCTCGTCCAACGATTTACTATCCCCTCTACTCGGGCTCTGAACGCTCCGGAACCTTGGTCGTTCGCACCGGGCAGGACCCTTCGAGTATGGCGCTTCCTGTGCAGCAGGCCATCGACGGCATCGATCCACAACTTGCCGTCGCCAACATCCTGACCATGGACCAGATCCTCGGCCAGTCCACCGTCAGCGCCAGTTTCGATGCCACTCTCTTATTCGCGTTCGCGGTGATATCGCTGGTGCTGGCGGCGGTGGGTTTGTTTGGCGTCCTATCCTACATCGTCGCCCAGCGCACCACTGAGATTGGCATTCGCATCGCTCTCGGGGCGCAGCGCGTTCAAGTAATGAGGCTCATGCTTCGCGATGGCCTCCGTCCGGCAATCTCGGGACTGGTGCTCGGACTCGTCGCCAGCACCGGAGTGGCGCAGTTGATCCAGTCAATGCTCTATGGCACGCACGCTCTCGATCCGGCGGTTTACTCGGTCGTCAGCGCGACGCTCCTATTCACCGCGATCCTGGCCTGCGCCGTGCCCGCGTGGCGAGCCTCCCGCCTTGACCCAATGACCGCTCTTCGCATGGAGTAGAAGCTGCCGGGTGATATTCACGCGCTCTGGATATCACGAGGTTGTTGGGAGCCTGATTCGCAACACTTCGACCCGGATGAATCACTAGATTCTCAATTGCCGTCAAAAGAAGTTTGTACGCAATTCAAAGTCGGTCTCCCTGCCTGGGGCGAAAGGTGACTGACCCGGTGATGGCGTTAACAGGATTCTGGTTGATTGGTCGCCTAACCGAAAGCTACGACGTAGCACCTGCCAGGAAGGCAGCGGGATGTTGCGTTCATCCAAGGCTCGGGCGTTTTGAATAGAAGCTGTTTCATAACCGGTTTGGTTGCGGCCGGACCGTCCCTCAGGGGCCAAACAGGTTGCGGAAAGAGGATTCGATCGAGCGAAAACCCCGAAGGGCATGCCTCAGGGGCTGAAGCCCACGCTGATTCTGCTGAGCCCTTGCCGGGGATAAATCCCCGGCCTACCGCACAACCGAGCCGGCTTTCATCACAAAGCTCACGCGTTCCGTCGCGGTAATGTCGTCGAGCGGATTGCCGGGCACTGCGATTATGTCAGCGAAGTAGCCGGGCTTGAGCTGGCCGATCTGGTTTTCCCAGCCGAGGAGCTTCGCTCCCTGGATAAGGTCAGCTTGCAGGACCGCGAGGGGCTGCATGCCGTAACGGACCATCAACTCCAGTTCGCGAGCTTGTGTGCCATGCGGAAAGGGACCCACGTCGGAGCCGAGGGCGAAGGGGATTCCGGCAGCTACCTGCTTCTTGAATTCGGCAATCTTGTAGTCGAGGAGCGCCTTCTCGCGTGCGGCGGCGGCGGGTGAGCCGGCGTGGTCGGCGAAGTACTCGAAGATGGTGAAGGTGGGTACAGCGGGGATTTGTTTCTGGATCATGAGGCGCATGGTCTGAGCGCTCAATTGCGTGGCGTGGTCGATGGATGCGACGCCTGCTTCGGCGGCGAAGAGCGTCCCTGGCTCACCCATGGCGTGGACGGCTACAACGGCGCCGAGGCGCCTGGCTTCTTCGACGGCGCCGGTGAGCTGCGCGGCGGTGTACTGGTAGGGCGTATGGAGAGCACCGTCTATCATGCGGTCGGGGCCGGTCTCGTAGATCTTGGCGAAGTCGGAGCCTTCTTTATGCTGGGCGCGCATGACGGCGACGATTTCATCGGAGGAATTGGCGTAGTCGGCGTTTGAAAGCACGTGCTGGGATGGGTTGTAGCCGATGGCGTCCTCGTGGCCGCCCATGATGTCGATGGCGTTGCCGCTGATGCGCAGGCGAGGGCCAAGGATGAGGCCCTGATTGATGGCGTCACGAACCGCGGTATCGGCCGAGCCTGCGCCTTCAGTGCCCATGTCGCGCTCGGCCGTGTAGCCTGCGAGCAGATCGGCTTTTGCGGCCTGCTCGGCGAGGATCGTGCGCCATGGGACGGACTCCTGGACGGTTTGCAGGTCTTCAGCGCCGGGATGCAGGAAGAGGTGAACGTGTGCGTCAATGAGTCCGGGGAGCAGAGTGCAGTCGCCCAGGTCGATGACTTTGACGCCCTTTGGATGTTCCACCGATGTGCCGACGGCGCTGATGCGGTCGCCCTGGACGAGAATCTCGCCGGGCGTGAGCAGCGTGCCGGTGTCGATCTGGAGCAGCCGAGCCGCGTGGAGCACGATGGGCGCCTGTTCCTGGGCACCCAAAATGCATGCAAACAGCAGGGTTGAGATGGAAGCGGCAAGCAGGGAGTTTCGGAGCTCAGAACGAGGTTTGAACGAGGAATTCCGCATGGGTATGACTATGCCGCATCGGGCTCGACTTGTCGATGGCATGTTGTAAGGGCGGCGATTGCCGCGACCGTGTGGATCGGTAGTCTCCCAGGTCTCAAAATCGAGACCCATTCGGCAAGCTCAGGGCAGGCTCTGGGGCACCCACAGTTCGAGGTTGAATTACAAAATAACGCGGTCGTGATACTAGGGCACAAAGAGAGGCAAGGGCAGAACGGCAAGACCGCCCGGATCATGAATTGTGTAAGGCGAGCCCGGAGCCTGGCTGTGGCTCGTTGGCGTCACCGTAAAGACCCAAAGCTTGTTGGACGTGGAGCCGATGGCGTAGAGGTGGTTCTTGTTGTCCCAATAGACTTGATCGACTTCATCGCTGGTGAGCAGGCCGGTATAGTGCGTGATTGGACTTGCGCCGTTGAAATGGAAGACCTGGAGACCGCCGGAGCCGGCGACGGCAAGCAGCTTGCCGGAAGGCGCCATGTTCAAAGAATTCACATTCACGACCAGTACCTTGGGCATGTTGTGAACTGTGCTGGTGGTGGTCAGGTTTCCAGAGCTCTCCGCCGTGTAGGTTGCCAACTGAGCAGGTCCTGACGGCTCGCCCTCCCCTATGAAATCCTGAACCGAAGTTGCTACGTGATCGGTGGGGTCCGCTGCAGCACCAAATGGGGTGTAGTTTCCGGGGATTTCGGGGTTGAAGTTCAACGCCGTCAAGGAGCCATTGCTGTTGCGTCGAAACACAAAAATGCCTCCACTGGAGTGAAAGGAGCCTGCCGTGTAGGCAAACTTGTTGTTCGCAAGGAAGCTGAGGGGTCCGCCGAGTGCCGGGGAGGCTCCGGAGTTATTGAGGAAGCTGAGGCTGCCGGTGCTCTCCGCGATCTTGAATGCCTGGAAGGAATTATTCGCGCAGATGTTGCCATCGTAGTCGAGGTTGTAGAGGCTGGCTCCGGTGTGGTCGAGAGAGAGTGCGCCCGCGCTGCCGCAGCCAGAGTCGGATGCGGTTGGGATACGGGTCGATCTCGCGTAACGCAAAGCGCCGTCCGATTCGATCGAGTACGCATCGATATCGGTTCCGCTCTGCGTCGAACCGAAGAGGTATTTGCCGTTCGAGACCAAGTAGCCGAGATCGGCGGAAAACGGCGAGCCGGCGATATGGGTGAGCTTTCCGTTCGAGGCTGCATGGTAGGCTACGATTCCCGAGGAGCTGGAGACGTAGACCCAGGCAACTGGCGACGTGCTGGATTCGACGGCGCTATCTTGACTGGAACTGGTTGATTCGGTGCCGACCTGGGCAAACGCTGAGGCTGTGCAAAATGCAGCGCTCAGCAAGACAAAACTTAGTTTGCGCATGACGAGGTTCTCCTTGGACGCTAGGCGATTCTATTCCTATAACGTGAAGGCAAACAAGAATCCTTTGAGAAAAGACCATGACCAATTTGTAAGAAGTAACTTTGGCTCTCGTGAGCCGTTACCTGCGTGCGCCTTTTGGAGTTGCAATAGGGTGCCAGGCTGTGTCTAACGATTCAAATCGCGTGATCGAGACGACTCGCAAAAGCATACCTCAGGGGCTAAAGCCCAGTATTTTTGGCAATCGAGTGTCAGGGTTGAAACCCTGACCTACCAGCCTTGGCCTGCTAGCCCTGACCTGCCAAGCGTACCCGCGTCGAGATTTGTCAGACACTGTCTAATAGGCGGCGATTCCAGTCAGATGCTGGCCGAGGATGAGTGCGTGGATGTCGTGTGTGCCTTCGTAGGTTTTCACCGACTCCAGATTCATCATGTGGCGCATGATGGGGTAGTCCTCGGTGATGCCGTTTGCGCCCAGGATGTCGCGGGCCATTCGGGCTGATTCAAGGGCCATCCAGACGTTGTTGCGCTTGGCCATGGAGATGTGCTGGTGGCCCACTTTGCCGGCATCCTTGAGGCGGCCCACGTGAAGCGAGAGCAGTTGGGCCCTGGAGATTTCGCTGGCCATCCAGACCAGCTTTTCCTGAACGAGCTGATGACCGGCGATGGGCTGGCCGTGGAACTGCTTGCGGGCTTTGGCGTATTGAAGTGCCGTGTCGTAGCAAGACATCGCCGCACCGATGGCACCCCAGCTGATCCCGTAGCGGGCCTGGTTGAGGCACATGAGAGGGCTCTTCAGGCCGCCGGTGCCGGGGAGCAGATTGGAGGCGGGGATGTGGACGTCTTGCAACGAAAGGCCGCTGGTGACGGAGGCGCGCAGGCTCCACTTGCCGTGTACGTCGAAGGCGCGGAAGCCGGGCCGATCGGTCTCGACCAGGAAACCGCGGACCTTCTGGTCTTCGGCCGGATTGTCAGAGGGAACTTTGGCCCAGATGACGGCGACATCGGCGATGCTGCCGGAGGTGATCCACATTTTTTCGCCGTTGAGGATGTACTCGTCGCCCGATTTGCGAGCGGTGGTGGTCATGCCTCCGGGGTTGGATCCGAAACCGGGCTCGGTGAGGCCGAAGCAGCCGAGTTTTTCGCCTTTGGCGAGGGCTGGGAGCCAGGTATTCTTTTGCTCGTCGGAGCCGAAGGTGTAGATGGGGTACATGACCAGCGCCGATTGCACGCTGACGAAGCTGCGCAGGCCACTGTCGCCGCGTTCCAATTCCTGTGTTACGAGGCCGTACTCGACGTTGGACATGCCGGCGCAGCCGTAGCCCTCAAGGCTGGCGCCGAAGAAACCGAGCTCGCCCATGATGGGCACGAGTTCGCGCGGGAATCGGCCCTCGCGGAAGCAGTCCTCGATGATGGGGATGATGTTGTCTTCGACGAAGTCGCGGGTTGTGCGGCGGACGAGGAGTTCATCTTCAGAAAAGCTTGAGTCGAGGTTGAGAAAGTCGAAGTTCTGGAATTTGAAACCCATGGATGCACCTGTCGAATTGCGGATAGATTCAAAAAGGCGAGAGTAGCAGATGGACTAGGGACTAGGGAACTGGGGCCTGGGATTGAGACGAACCCTTGCGTGGATCTCTTCGCGGGGAACGACTCTCGAAATCCAGGACTCAGGCAAAGAGGGTCAATTGCGGCATCGGGTAATGCTTGCGATTTCGCGTCCATAAGGCTGCGCGATGCTGAATTGCTGTAGCCGCGATCAGGGCATCTGGAATTTCGAGACCGTGGCTCCTCGCGAATTTGCGAAGCAGTTCTCCGGCCAGTTCACCGATTTCGTAGTCCGTCGGGATGCATATCAGAGGGCGGAAGAAGATCGAGATAAGTTGATGTTCGTGTGGAAGCGCGCCCGCCCAAACTTCCGCCGCGATCACTGGTGAGTAAATTACAACCGCCCCAGAGGCTACCAGCGCGGACCACTTCGACGAGATGATCTGGTTCCGCGAACGCAGTATCTCGATGGCGACATCGGTATCCAGAATAACGGTCACACGATGCCCAGGCGCTTCAGACGCGTCCCTTTACGCAGATTGCGGACGTAAGCTTCGCTGTCCGCAAGATCCGCGCGGTCCTTCCAAATTCCAACTGCGGCCATCATGTCAGCTCGGCGCTGTTCCGGCGTGTACATGTAATGCGCGCGGGCGGCCTTCCGGACAAGGTCCGAGACGGTCGTCTTTTCTCTGAGCGCGTGCTCATGCAGTGTGCTCCACAGGTCTTCGTCGAGGTAAAGCTGGGTCCGTTTCATGATGTATAGCATACATCACCCTAGCGGAAATGGGAAGAGTCTACTCCAGAAACTCGCGGACGAACTTGTTGTCGGTGTGGAGCAGTTCGTGGAGGGAGCCGTCGAAGATCAGGCGGCCTTCTTCGAGCATCAGGAAGGTGGTGCCGGGGTCGGTGGCGCCTTTGGACAACGGGACCATGTGGCCGCGCTCGGGGTCGAAGCGGTGGGTGCAGAGGGTGAATGCGTCCTGCAATCGATGAGTCACCAGGATTGAGGGTGTGCGGTAAACGTCTCGTTCCTTCATCACCAGTTCGATGATGGTGGTGGAGGTGACGGGGTCGAGGCCGCCGGTGGGTGAGTCGTAGAGGATGAGCTCGGGCTGGTGGATCAGGGCGCGGGCGATGGCGACGCGGCGCCTCATACCGCCGGAGAGGCTGGCGGGGTAGAAGCTGAACGTGTTGTCGAGCTCGACGAAGGTGAGCGCCTGGTGGACTCGAGTGTCAATCACGTCGTCGGGGACGCGCTCCTGGATGAGCTGGTAGGCGACATTGTCGCGGACGGTGAGGGAATCGAAAAGAGCGCCCTCTTGAAAGACTATGCCGGTGCGGGTTCGCAGCGGGAAAAGCTGCTCTTCGGTCATGGTAGTGATCTCTTCGCCGAAGAGCTCGATGCTGCCCTGGTCGGGGCGCAGCAAGCCGTTGATCAGCTTGAGCAGAACGCTTTTGCCGACGCCTGCAGGACCGAGAAGGATGCGCGTCTCGCGGGAGGCAATGGAGAAGCTGACGTTCTGGAGTACGGGCGGGCCGTCGAATGCGATGGAGACGTTTCGAAAGGCGACGACTGGTGCGGGCTCCAGGGCGACCGGGCCAGGGTGCGGGGAATCGGGCTGGGCGAAAGCGGGCGGAATTATCATAAAGGCGGGGTCATATAGGCGGGAAGAGGGTGAGCAGCACCTGGGTGAGAAGGAAGTCGGCGAAGATAATGATGACCGAGGAGAAGACGACGGCATCAATGGTGGAGCGGCCGACTCCCTCAGTGCCGCCTGTGGTTCTCATGCCATAGAAGCAGCCGACGGAGGCGATGATAAAGCCGGAGACGAGCGGCTTGACCAACCCTTGAATGATGTCGGGGTAGCGGAGGTGCTCCCATGCCTGCGAGAAATACTGGGTGCCATTCTGGTGGTTCATGAAGATGGTGACGAAGGCGCCGCCGAAGATGCCGAAGGCGTCAGCCAGGATGGTGAGAAAGAAGAGCATCAAGATGCAGGAAAAGAGGCGGGGAGTGACCAGTTTGCGCATGGGGTCCACGCCCAGGGCGCGCATGGCGTCAATCTGCTCCGTCACTACCATGGAGCCTAGCTCGCTGGCCATGGATGAGGCGTTGCGCCCGGCGACCATGATGCCTGTGAGCACCGGGCCCAGTTCCCGGATCATGGTAAGGGAGACGAAACGGCCGGTGACGGCGGTGGCGCCAAACTGAGAGAGTGTTGCCTGGGATTGCAGCGCCAGCACGCCTCCGGTGAAGAAGCCGGAGAGCAGGACGATGGTGGTTGAGCCCACGCCGATGATGTTGGACTGAATGAGGAAATCGGTCCAATAGCGCGGAGGGTGGAAGAGATTCATGACAGCCCGATACGCGAACAGGGAGTAATCCTGAACCGTAATTACGAAGTTCTTGGCTGCTGTTTCGATGGCTTCGATGCCCATGGTCTCTGTCGCCTTGCTGGATTGGGGGCTTCTTACTCTGCTGAAGAACAGGATGCAAGGACAGGATAGCGCATGAGGCTCTGTGGGAAGCGCTGATCAATTGCGCGGCGACTTCGGCGAGGGCAGGGGTTGCGCAGGATAAACTGGCTGAGAAAGGGAGATTGTTTGACCCCTGAATCGGCCAAGAAGGTGGACGCGTTCTTTAGCACATTTGCGGGGCGTGTTCATCCTGTTCTGCTGTTGGATTACGACGGAACGCTTTCGGCGTTCCGGGTGAACCGGTTTGAGGCGCGCCCGTTTGCTGGAGTGCGGGAGTTGCTGACGCGCATTCAAAGGCAGGGCCGGACGCGCATGGCGGTGATTACCGGGCGGCCGGCAGAGGAGATTGCGCCGCTGCTGGGGCTGAATCCGGCGCTGGAGGTCTGGGGCCTTCATGGCGCGGAGCGGCTTTATCCCGACGGGCGGCGGGAGTTGGAGCCCGCTCCGGCAGCGGCTCAGCAGAAACTGAACGAGGTGCGCGAACGCCTGCATCAAGACAGCCTGGGCGGGCGCTTCGAAGACAAGCCGAATGCAGCGGTGATGCACTGGCGTGGCGTTCCACTGCGCAAGGCCAGAGCCATCGAGAAGAGAACGCGCCAGCTTTTTGAGCCGCTTGCCCAAATGGATGGTCTGGGTTTGCTGGAGTTTGAAGCGGGTCTGGAGTTGCGTGTGGGGCGCGACAAGGGCGGGGCTGTTGGGGCGATTGTGGCCGAGACCGGTGCGGGTGCGCCGGTGGCTTTTCTGGGTGACGACCTCACTGACGAGTCTGCATTTCGTGCTGTGAATGCGTTAGACGGGGTGCACCTGAGCGTGCTGATGCGGCACACCTGGCGCGAAACGGAGGCGGATGTCTGGCTGAGGCCGCCGGGGGAGTTGAGGACGTTTTTGACGGATTGGATCGGGGCTGCGGGGGATCAGGTAGTGTCTGGCGAATCGGCTACCAGGCAGGTGTAGTAATGTTAGCCACGCAGGGGCTAAAGCCCGGGTTGTTTCTTGCCTGTTTTCGGCACGACTGAAGTCGGGCCCTGTTACAAAACCTGTGAGCGGAGTATTCGTCAGACGCTGCCTTGAGCTGCGGCAGTGCGGATTGGTAGTCTCCCAGTTCTTAAACGCGAGACCTGGGGCACCCGCAGTTTGAGGTTGAATTAAAAGCCACTTTCCATGACTTCTGGTTCCGCCCTCACTCGCGTCCCTTTTTCCGGATCTCGATGTTCAGGCGCTTGATCTTCTGATTGAGGGTTGAGAGCGGGATGCGGAACTGCTCGGCGGCATCGGTCTGGTTCCAGTTGCAGCGCTCGAGCTTCTCGATGATGATGCGGCGCTCGATGTCTTCGAGGATGTCGAACAGCGATGCGTTGGGGTTGTGTTCGAGCAGTGCGTCCTGGAAGCTGCGGCCGGTGATATGGCCGGGGAGCAGGTCGGAACCGATGACGGGGCCGTTGGAGAGCACGACGCCGCGTTCGATCGAGTTTTCCAATTCGCGCACATTGCCGGGCCATTCGTAATCCACCAGCGCGCGCAAGGCGTCGGCGGAGAGCTTGCGAGGAGTCATGCCGTTCTCATTGGCGTAGAACTCGAGGAAATGGCCGGCGAGCAGGGGAATGTCTTCGCGGCGGGCGCGCAGGGGCGGCAGGTCGACGGTTATGACGTTGAGGCGGTAGAAGAGGTCTTCACGGAAGCGGCCGTCGCGGACCTCCTTGCGGAGATCGATGTTGGTGGCGGCGAGAATGCGCACGTCCACCTGAATCTCCTGGATGCCGCCCAGATGCATGAAGCGGCGGTCCTGCAAAACACGCAGGATTTTGGCCTGCGTGTCCATGCCCATGGTGGCGATCTCGTCGAGAAAGAGCGTGCCGCCGTTGGCGACTTCAAAGAGTCCTTTTTTGGAAGCGATGGCGGAGGTGAATGCGCCCTTGACGTGGCCGAAGAGCGTGGATTCAAGCAGCTCACTGGGCATTGCGCCGGTGTTAATGGGGACGAAGGGCTTGTCGCGGCGCGGGGAGTTGGCGTGGATGGCCTTGGCGATCATTTCCTTGCCGGTGCCGCTCTCGCCCTGGATGAGTACGGTCGAGCGGCTGGGGGCGACCTGGGCCACGAGGTCGAAGACGCGGAGCATGATCTCGCTCTTGCCGACGATGTTGGTAAAGTTGTAGCGCTGCTTGAGGGTGCGCTTGAGTTGCAGATTCTCTTCTTCGGCTTTATGGCGCGCGATGGCGGAGCGAATGTCGGCCAGCAGCTTTTCGTTGTCCCAGGGCTTCTGAACAAAGTTTTCCGCCCCCGCGCGGACGGCTTCGACAACATTGTCCACGGTGCCGTATGCGGTGATCATGATGATCGGCAGCTCGGGCTGGCGCTCTTTGATCTGCGGCAGCAACTCGAGTCCGCTCTGGCCGGGCAGCGCGAGGTCGAGCAGAACAAGGTCGAAGTTTTCCAGTTCCAGAATGCGCATGCCTTGTTCGCCGTCGTTGGCCATCCTGACGGAGTAGCCCTCCAGCGAGAGCAATACTTCGAGCGATTCGCGAATAGCTGCTTCGTCGTCGATGACAAGAATGCTGGCGCCGGCATTGGCGTCACTGGCGGCAGGCGCGGAGACGGAGAGACTTAAAGGTAGGTCGACCTCAGGCATGTACTGAATTCCTCAGCAACGGAAACTCGAGATGGAAGGTTGTGCCGGAGCCGACGGCGCTCTTTACATGAATCTTGCCGGCGTGCTCCTGGATGATGCCATAGGAAACCGAGAGGCCGAGCCCAGTGCCGCGGCGATCACCTGGCCTGGGCGTGGTCTTGGTGGTGAAGAATGGATCGTAGATTCGCTTGAGGTGCTCGGGCGCGATGCCGGAGCCGGAGTCTGTCACTACCGCTTCGACGTGTCCATTGACCAGCGTTGCCACCCGCAGACGGCCACCACCTGGCATGGCCTCCTTGGCGTTCAACAAAAGGTTGAGGAAGACTTGTTGCAGCTTACCGGGGTTGCCGTTGATGGCGGGCAGCCCTTCGGCCAGATCCAGAGCGACATCGATCTGCGCGGTCTTGAACTGGTGATCGAGCAGGGAGAGAGTGTCGCGAATCACCTGGTTCAGGTTGGTGTCGCGGAACTCGGTGGTAGATGTGCGCGAGAAATTCAACAGGCCATTGGCAATCTCGGCGGCGCGGAAGCTTTGCTGCGTGATCTTGTCGAGCACAGGGCCGAGGCGCGCATCGGACTTCAGTTGCTTGGAGAGCATTTGCGCATACGAGGAGATGACGGCAAGGGGAGTATTGATTTCGTGGGCAACTCCAGCGGCAAGAAGCCCGATGGAGCTGAGCTTGTCGGCCTGGGCGAGTTGCGACTCGAGCGATACGCGCTCGGTGATGTCGTCAACCAGGATGATGCGGCCCACGGAGATGAAGTCGCGCGACAGCAAGGGAGCGACGGCGATATTGGCGGTGCGCTGTTCGCCGGCGCGCGTGGTGAGGCGGAATTTGTAAAGGTGATGCACGCCCTGCTCGTTGCGGAAGCTGTCAATCGCATCGACAAAATCAGAAGGAAACACGGCACGAAGTGGCTGGCCGATGGCTTCGGCGCGGCTGAGAGCGTACATGGCCTCCATCTGCGCATTCCAGCTCTCGATGCGATCATCGAGATCGAGAGCCAGAATGCCAACGTTGATGGACTCGACGATGTTTTCGTTGAATTCCTTGAGCCGCTCGAATTCGCCGATCTTGGCTTCCAAACGAGCGTATAGGCTGGCATTCTGGAGAGCAATGCCGATGTAGCTGGCCAGGGATTCGAGCAGTTCGACGTCCTCGCTGGAAAGGAAGTCTCCGCCAATGGTGCGGCCAAGGCCAATTACGGCAATGGTCCGCTGCGCCGAAACGTCCTTGACCTGTTCTCCGGGGACGCGGCAGGGAAGATAGTAGTTGAGGTCGAGCAGCGCTGCCGTGCGCCGCTGGTCCGGGGGCAGATGCAGCGCCTGTTGGGCGTTCTCAAGGAAGATGTGGGAGTGGTCCATCGCGTGGTCGAAGTCGAGGAAGCCCAAAGCGAGCGGTTCATGCTCGACGAAACTATTCTCAGCTGGTTCCGGCCTCGACGAACTCTGTGCCAGCTGGCCGTGCGCAGCGGCCGTCGCTTCCGCAGGCAACCCATGGGACGCGGCCAATCGCAGATGGCCGGAGTCCGGCATGAGAAAGACAGCAACGCGCGCCACCAGCAGGGTGCGCGGAAGGCGCTCGACGATGGACTGAAGCAGTGCCTCAAGATCGGTTTCCGAGCTCAGGCCGCGGCCGAACTCGACCAGCGCCTTGCGGTAGTCGTAGCGATGGCGATCGAAGGCCCGGTCGACCCAACCCTGAATTCTGCGCTTGAGGGGGTCGAAGATGGCGGCCGTCACCAGAATGGCGATGACCAGTCCCCACTCGCGTACCGCTTCCGGCATGGCATTGTGAACCACAACAGAGATCACCGCGATGACACCGAAGTAAGCGCCGAGCAGCAGGCCGGTTGCCAGCGTGTAAGCCACACCGCGCTTGAAAATCAGGTCCGTGTCCATCAGGCGGTAGCGGACGATGGCCCAACCGAAGGTTAGTGGGAGGAACACGAGCGACAGTCCGGCCAGCTTCGTGAGCTGGTCCGGCATGTGCAGATCGAAGAGGAACGGGATGGCGTAAAACAACGTAAACGGCCCTACAGCCAGCCAGGCGCCGCGGTAAAGCCATTTCAACTGCTGGCGCAGCAGAGGAGTGTCTGCCCGGCTGTAGCTGCGCAGGAAGAGGGTGGCCGCCAGAACGTAAAATATGGCGTCGTATGCAGTGCCTGTCTGGTCCAGGCGATGCTTCAGCAGTTCAGTTGCCTGGCGTGCCTGGATGGCCCAGATCCAAAGGCCGAGCAACGCCGCGCCGGGCGCATACAGCAGCGGCAGAAGCCAACGGCGGCCGAGGTTCTTGAAGCGCTCTTCGGGGAAGCTGAGGGCAAAATGCAGGAATAGCGCTGGCTGCAGCGACTCCGCCACCACGTTGAACCAGAAAACGGTCCAGTCCAGCCCGTCGAGCTTGCCTGTGTACTTCAGCGTACAGAGGGCGAACGAGGCCAGGCAGAACAGATAGAAATGCGTGGCGCGTGCGGCGCCCCAGCGGCGGAAAAGCACGTAAATGCCGATGGCCAAATAGACCAGTCCAATGATGCGCTGCGCCTGTGCCAGGCCGCGGTCCAATGGCTCCGGATAAACCACCACCGGCGTATCCAGCGGGACTCCACCGCGTGCGATGGCATAGCTCGCCTTGCCGTAGACCCCGGTCCGGTAAAGAACATGCTCCAGATCGGCCACACGAACTACGGGACTCATTGAGGCGGGTTCTTTGGCCGCTGAGGCTAGTGAGGGGAGAAGAGCTTCGGCGCCTCCGGCGGCCGTCTCCTGGGTACGCTTGGGGAAGGTCTTCCCATTGCTTTCTGGAAGCGGACTTTCCCCCGCAGTGGCTGTGCTGTTGGCGGTGCCTGGTGCGGCGGGCCTGTTGCCGGCCAGCAGGTCCTGCGTCTCAATGTCGGTGTGCTGTGCGGAGGTGTCCCGCAGTACCTCGGCGCCGCTGAGAAGATCGCCCTGCTGAACTCCCGCACGCTGTCCAGGGCTATCGGGAAGGACTTTGACTGCCTCCAGCCCACCCGGCACTTCCTGCCACCAGACGCCATCATCGGGTTGCTCGAAATGAGCCTCCTGGCGGAGATTGAAAACCGCAAGCAGGATGAGGCCAGCTGTGGCCACAGCCAGCACAGTCGCTTGCAAGCGGTTGAAGAGGCTCGTTTCCATTGGGATCGCTCTACATCTTTGGACCTTGTTGCACGTCAATTGCCATGTGCGCGAAACGCATACGGGGGGCCAAGGTTAATTGCAATCGTTTGAGGATACGCGAGATAGAGACGCGCGGTTCCATCGATTGTCAACAAATGATCCTTGGGGTTTCCGTTGAAAATGTTGAAAATGGTATGAGCTATCCATAGAACGGTATCTATCTATGGAAAGAGGTAGGCTCCTGAGCCGATGCAGGTTAGGGCATGAAAGTGGACATTTGGCAGGCAAAGAATCAAAAGTGGGAAACGTTTCCTGAGGATTTACTCAACTTGAGTTTAACTCTGGCCGTAGGTGGCCATGGGACCATGTTTCCGCTGGTAGTGGTGTTCGGAAACGTACAGCGGGATTTCAAAATCGGACGCTGCTGAGGGGTCAGGTTGATGGCGGAGCAGGACGGTGCGGAAGGCCAGGCGGGCAATGTATTCGAGGACATCGGCATGTTCGACGGCTTCGGCTGGGGACTGTCCCCATGCAAAGGGGGCGTGTCCGGCGACCAGGACGCCGGGCACTGCGAGTGGGTCGAGGCCTTCCGCTTTGAAACGGCGGACGATGACTGCGCCGGTGTTGCGGACGTAGGCCTGAGCGACCTCTTCGGCGGTGAGGGGCTCGGTGACGGGAACGGGGCCGTGGAAGTAGTCGGCGTGGGTTGTGCCGAGGCAGGGAATGGGGCGGCAGGCCTGGGCCCAGGCGGTGGCGAACTCGGAATGGGTGTGAACGATTCCGCCGATTTGAGGGAACTCGCGATAGAGAAAGGTGTGGGTGTCGAGGTCACTGGATGGACGCAGCGAACCTTCGATGATTTTTCCGTCGAGGCTGGTGATGACCATGTCTCCGGGGGTAAGCGAGGCGTAGTCGACGCCGCTGGGCTTGATGACGACGAGGGGTTCGACGCCGGAGCGGTCGATGCCGCTGGCGTTGCCGAAGGTGTGTGGGGCGAGGCCGCGGCGGGCGATCTCCTGGTTGGCGCGGAGGACTTGCTGGCGAAGAGAGGCGAGCAGCATGGCAAAGACAGCTTACAGTTTGGACCAGGGACTAGGGAATAGGGACTAGGACTAGGGAACAGCGACTTGGGAACAGGGAATAGGGAATAGCGGGAGGCTGGAGCGGGGTTGGCAAGTTGGCAAGGCGGCGATGGATGAGATTTGTTTGTGGGGTTGTAAACTTGCATCCGGTGCGGGCGTCTACATGGGTGATGGGGGCCGGCACAGCATTGGACGCGATGGCCTTGACTACGGCAGACGACGCCGCGGCGCAGCAGTTTGCGCATGTGGTGGAGCGGCACCGGCCTCAGATCTTTCGTTTTCTGCTGGCGTCTACGCGCGACGTGGACCTGGCGGAGACGTTGACGCAGGAGTGTTTTCTGAAGGCGCACCGGAACTGGGGGAGCTTTCGGGGCGAGTCGAGCGCGATGACGTGGCTGATGCGGATCGCGATCAACCTGCAGAAGGACCACTGGCGGAACCGGCGGATGCAGTTCTGGCGGAAGACGCAGACCAACTCAGTGGATCTGGACGAAGCCAGCGAATGGCTGCCGAGCGGCGAAAGCTCGATAGAGCAGCAGTTGCTGGCACGGGAGCGGGTGGGGCAGGTCTGGACGGCGGTGAAAGGGCTGAGCGAGCGGCAGAGGACGGTGTTTCTGCTGCGCTATGTGGAAGAGCAGGAGTTGAGCGAGATTGCAGCGGGAACGGGGTTGAGCGAGGGGACAGTGAAGGCACACCTTTCGCGGGCAGTGGCCAAGGTGCGGGCAGGGTTGGGGGGCAGGCGGTGATGACAATCAAGAAGAAATCCGAGGACAGGATTGGCGGCGACGGGTTGAACGGCTTGGGCGGGCGCGCGGAGTTGCATGTCGATGATGCGCAGGATTTGGAGTTGCCCGATTTGGAGTTGAAAGAAGCGCTGAAGGATTTTCGGAGCAGCGTTCACGCATGGAGCGATGCGGCGTATAACCGGCCACGTTCCGTGGTGCGGCCGGCGAGGCGCAGGAGTTGGGGGCTGGCGGCGAGCTGGGCGATGGGTTGCCTGCTAGTGGCTGGAAGCGTGAGCGGCGGATTGTTCGAGCGGCAGCACCGAATTGAAATGGCGCGGATTGCAGCAGCGCAGCGCGCGGCGGAGCAGGAGAAGCAGCTTCGCGACGAGGGGGCGCGGGCCAAAGTTACGGATGAGGATTTGCTGGCCGATGTAGACAGCGCGGTGTCGCGCCAGGTTCCGAGCGCCATGGAGCCACTGGCTCAAATGATGACAGAGGATGAGACGAAGTAAGCAGGTCGAGGTAATAAAAGACCAAACTGGGCAGGTGAATTTTTTGGGGGAGGAGACAAAATGAAGGGTAGTTTGGCTGTGAATGTTGGAATGGCGATTGCGGGGGTTCTGCTGGCTGGCACGGCGTTTGCGCAAGCACCGGATGGCGCGGGACGAGTGCCGGGGATGGGCTTTGGGGATCATCGGCCGCCGATGGAGCGGTCGCTCGGAGCGCAGGGCGAGCATGGCCATTGGTGGAACAATCCGAAGGTTGCGGAGCGGTTGAAGCTGACCGACACGCAGCGCAAGGCGATGGACGATACGCTGCTACAGCATCGGGAGACGCTGGTGGATTTGCGTGGCAGCCTGGAGAAGTCGGAGCTTGAGCTTGAGCCGATGATGAAGGAGGACCAGCCGAACGAGAGCCAGATTCTGGCGCAGATCGACAAGGTCGCGCAAGCGCGTGCGGAGTTGGAGAAGGCGAATGCGCGGTTCCTTCTAGCGATTCGCAGCAAGCTGACCCCGGAACAGTGGAAGCAGATGCAAGCCGATCGTGCGAGCCGTCAGCATGAGGGATGGTCCAGGGAGGGTCACGGTCCTAATGGGCAGGGACACCGGGAGTGGCAGCCGGGCGGTCGTCGTGGGCCGGGGACACCTCCTGCTGCAGACGGTCAAGGTACGCCTCCTCCTCCGCCGGCAGGGCCACAAAGCAGGATGGAAGGCGGGGCGACTCCGGATGGTCCTCCGCCGCCACAAGAAGGCGCGGACGCAATGCAGTAGGCAGGATTTTGTAGTACCGGTTTCGTAAGACAGGGTTTACAGGCAGAGAGCAAATACGGTTGAACGTCAAGACCGGTGGCGGCAGGGGGCGATCCTCTTGCCGCCGTTTTTTGTGGCCGGGGTGCGATTGGGGCGGCAAGATCGCGGGTTAAGAGCGGTTGAGCGGTTCGATTCGTGCGACTCATACCGCGACGATGTGGGTTAGTGGTCTCCCAGGTCTCAAAGGCAAGACCTGGGGCACCCGGCACCCGGCGAATTCAGCGAGTTAGCAGGTTAGCGGGCGATATCGATCGGGCAAGGTTTCGTCGCGGGCGCTCCCGCTGCATTCATTCGAGACAGGACTGTGGAGCGCAAAGAGACAGCACTTGATGCGCAATCGGACAGGGATTGAAGCGGATCGATACAGTGGGTGGAGGAGAGCAAGACAGTTTGCACAAGAGCGCGACAGAAGAGGCCTGAAAGGCTTTCTAGAAAAATGACTAAAGTTATCCTCAGGGGCTCCGATGAAGTGGGTGGATGCAGAAACGGCTATCCGGAATGTGCGGAGGGCCTGGCGGAAGGAAAGAATCGCCGCCGGCCATAGACGAAGGAAAGCATCCCAGAAGGAGCGGAGCCTCATGTCCCTCGGTGTATTGAATAACCTTTCAGCGATCTACGCAGAGAATAACCTGAACAACACGAACAACAGCTTGCAGACGGTTTTGGAGCAGTTGTCGTCGGGTTCGAAGATCAACTCCGGCGCCGATGACGCGGCCGGCCTTTCGCTGATCAACGGGCTGACGGCAAACTCGGCTGCCTTGACGCAGTCGACGACCAACGCCACTGAGGGCGTGGGGCTGCTGCAGGTGGCCGATGGCGCTCTTTCGCAGGTGACGAGCCTTCTTGACCGCGCCGTGACGCTGGCTACCGAAGCCTCGAACGGAACCCTCAACAGCACCCAGGACGCGGCGGCGAACCAGGAGTACCAGTCGATTCTGGCGGAGATCAACAATATTGGAACGACGACCACCTTCAACCAGGAGCAGGTGTTCGCGGGCAACACGGTTGCAATTTACACTGGCGACTCTTCGGCGGCAGGATCTTCAATCGACGATCTGAATATTCGGGCGTTGACCTCGAGCAGTGTGGGCGACACGAATGGCGCAATGAGTTACAGCAGCGGCGAGGGCAACGTGTTTGTCGACTTATCGAAGGCCGGGACGCTGGCGGTTGCCAACGATGGCTTTGTGAACGCAACCACGACGCTGGACGTGACGTATATGACGACGGGCGCGGGCGGCGCAGTTTCGTATCAGACCGCGGCGATCTCTGTGGGAGGCGCCACGGGCAAACCGAACACGGCCCAGGGAATGATCAATGCCATCAATAACGCGGGGCTTGGCTTGAACGCCAGCTTCACCACGGCAGCTCAAGCTGGAACGCAAGCTGCATCCGCGGGAGCAGGGACCGATACCGGAATTGAGATCACGGGTCCGGGATCAGGAGTGGGAGGCGGGGTCGTACCGGGTCAAATCGGCACTCTGGCATCAACGGGACTTGCAGGGGATGTGTTGTCGGGCACGCTTACCCTGAAGGGATCCAATGGGGTGACGCACACCATCACGCTGGGTGCCGCAGGCAGCACGGACACGCTTAGCAATCTGGCCAATACGATCAATGCCGACGGTTACGGGATCACTGCAACCTACGCGGCCGGGGCCAAGCACGACGTATTCACCTCGGCAAGTTCGGTGTCGAGCGTGACGGCTGCAAACCTGGGCGACACCACCACGCCTGCCGATCTACCGACGTACACCGCAGCCGCATCGTACTATACGACCGGGGTGACGGACTCGGGAGGAGCAACAACATTAGAGGATGCAGCTACCGGCCAGGTGGCAACTGCTGCCTCCACCGGGGACCCAACCGGCTCGGGTGGAATCGCGACAATCAGCTACTCCGACACTGCCGGCGAGTCTCTGAGCAGCACCGACCTCTTGACGCAGACGGATTCACAGGCGGCACTGAACGAGCTGAACCTGGCGATCAGCGATGTGGCGGCGCAGGATGGTTACGTGGGTGCGCAGATCAACACGTTGAACTCGATCAGCCAGGTAATGACTACGCAGCAGGAGAACCTGGTCTCAGCGCAGAATGCGGTGCAGGCCACGGACTACGCCGCGGCGACGTCGAACATGTCAAAGTATGAAATATTGAGCCAGACGGGCATTTCGGCGCTGGCGCAGGCCAACAGCGTGCAACAGGAAGTGACCAAGCTGCTGCAGTAATCGGCGCTCGCGGTCAACAGGTTTAGAAGCAAACGCAACATTGCAACAACTTCAAGACAACCCAGGGACGGGCGGCGGCAAAGGGTAACCTTTGCCGCCCATTTTTTTATCCGATTTCAGCTATTCACTACACGTGCTGGACGGCCTGGGCGAGGTGGCTCAGGCTGGACTTGGCGTCGCCGTAGAGCATGGCGGTGCAAGGCTTGAAGAAGAGCGGGTTCTCAAGACCGGAAAATCCGCGCCCCTGCCCGCGCTTGAGGACGATGACGCTCCTGGCGCGATCGACTTCAAGGATGGGCATGCCGGCGATGATCGATTTGGGATTGTCGCGGGCGTCGGGGTTGACGACGTCGTTGGCGCCTATGACGACGGCTACATCGGTGGAGGGGAATTCAGGATTGATCTGTTCCATTTCGCAGAGAGACGAGTAAGGAACGTTGGCCTCGGCGAGCAGGACGTTCATGTGACCGGGCATCCTTCCCGCAACCGGATGAATAGCGTATTTGACGGTGACGCCGCGGCTTTCAAGCAACTCGCCGAGTTCCCGGCATGCGTGCTGGGCCTGGGCGGTGGCGAGGCCGTAGCCGGGGACAAAGATGACGCGGTTGGCGAAGGCCAGTTGCATGGCGGCATCGTCGAGGGAGATCTCGCGCATGACGCCGCCGGCGTTTGAGCTGGCCTCGGCAATGATGGCGCCGAATCCGCCGAAGAGGACGTTGGTAATCGACCGGTTCATGGCCTTGCACATCAGCACGGAAAGGATGAAGCCGGAGAAGCCGTCCAGCGTGCCGGCAATGATGAGTACGTTGTTGCCGAGGACGAAGCCTGTGGCGGCGGCGGCCAGGCCTGCATAGGAATTCAGCAGCGACATGACGACGGGCATGTCGGCGGAGCCGATGGGGATGACCAGCAGGACGCCGAAGACGAAGGCCAGGCCGAGCATGGTGTAAAAGGCGGCGACGGTCTGGGGTTGAATCCAGAAGAAGACGAAGCTGGCAACCATGGCTATTGCCAGAGCCAGGTTGATGGCGTTCTGGCCGCGGAACTGAGTGGGTTTGCCGGCGATGACGCCCTGCAGTTTGCCGGCGGCGATGAGCGAGCCGGTGGTGGTGAGAGCACCGAGCATGACTTCGAAGCCCAGCGCGCCACGTGTGACGGCGCCCATCTGAGAAGCTTTGACGACGAACTCGCCGATGCCCACCAATGCAGCCGCGAGCGCGCCAAATGCGTGGGAGAGCGCGGTCCGCTGAGGCATGGCGGTCATGGGGACGCTGACGGCCATCCATGCACCGATAATGGAGCCGACAGCAAGGCCGGCGATGATCCAGACCCAGGTGACGATGTGCGCGCCGACCAGCGTGCCGACGATGGCGGCAAACATGCCGCCCTCAGCCAGAAACATGCCGCGGCGCGCAGTTTCAGGGTGAGACATGCCTTTGAGCGCGAGCACAAAGAGGATGGAGGCAACGAGGTAAGTGGCTTCCATGAAGTAGGTGGTGATGGTCATTTCTTGACCACCTTGGTTTCGGGCTTGGCTTCGGGCGTGGCTTCGGGCTTGCGTTTGCCGAACATCTTCAACATGCGGTCGGTGATGCCGAAGCCGCCGACCACGTTAACGGTGGCAGTGGTGACTGCGACAAAGCCGAGGATGTGCGCCGGGAGGGGATAGCCCTTTGCGCCGGCCAGCACAAGGGAGCCGATCAGCGAGATGCCGGAGATGGCGTTGGTGGCAGACATCAGGGGGGTATGCAGCAGAGGCGGCACGCGGCTGATGACCTGGTAGCCGAGGAAGGCGGCCAGGGCGAAGACGTAAACGGAGGCGATGAGGACGGCGGGGTTCATGGGTTTGTCCAGGTTAGGGAGAGTTAGTTTGCCAGTGAGCCTTTGATGATTCCCAGGTCTCATCCGCCGCGGCGGAGAGACCTGGGGCACCCGGCGAGTTAGCGAGTCAGCGAGTTAGCAAGTTAGCGGAGTTAGCTGGTGGGCGCGGCTTGTTCTAGTAGCTTGGCCACGCGTGGGTTTACGGGGTTGCCATTGTGAGCGACGCAGGCGCCGGCGAGAACTTCGTCGGCCAGATCGATGGTGAGTTCGCCTTTCTTTACGATGAGCGCGAGGAAGTTGAGAATGTTACGGGCGTAAAGCTGGCTGGCGTGGACCGGGACTTCGGCAGGCAAATTGAGGGGCGCGAACAGCGTGACGCCATTCAAGATCTGTTCGACGCCGGGCTGGGTGATTTCGCAGTTTCCGCCCGCGGGTGCGGCGAGATCGACCAGCACGGAGCCGGGGCGCATGGCCTCAATGGCGGCGCGGCGGATAAGGCGCGGCGCGGGCCGGCCGGGGACTTGTGCGGTGCTTACGATCACGTCGGAATGGGCGGCAGTCTGGGTAATGAGGTCGCGGCCACGGTCGAGTGCCTCCTCGGTGAGCTCGGCGGCGTAGCCTCCGCCGCCTTCAGTCTTGATTCCTCCGAGATCGACGTCGAGGAACTTCGCGCCCAATGAGCGGACCTGTTCGCCGGCGGCGGCGCGGACGTCGTACGCCTCGACAACTGCGCCCAGGCGACGGGCTGTGGCAATGGCCTGTAGGCCGGCAACACCCGCTCCGATGACGAAGACGCGGGCCGGCGGAATGGTTCCAGCAGCGGTCATGAGCATGGGAAAGAGACGCGGGAGGCGGTCGGCGGCGACAATGACGGCCTTGTAACCCGCGACGGTGGCCATCGAAGAGAGCGCGTCCATGGTTTGGGCGCGGCTAATGCGGGGGATCAGCTCCATGCTGAACAGAGTGGCAGGACGCGCGATCGCGGCGGTTAGCGCGTTTGGAGCGTCAAGGGGCTTGAGAAAGCCGATGACCACCGAGCCGGGATTCAGGCGGGCCTGATCCGCTGCGTTGGGCGCGTTGACTAGCGGAAGAAGATCTGCCAAAGCAAGCAGGGAGGCGCGGTCAGGGGTGACCACTGCGCCGGCTTCGGCATAGGCGGCATCGGAGGCTCCCGCAGCCAGACCCGCGCCGGACTCAACGGTGATTGAGATCCCCTGGGCCAGGAGAGATTTCAGGCTCTCGGGCAGCAAGGCGACACGCGTTTCCCCGGGTGCGGTTTCCTTGAGGATGCCTAGAAGCACGGTGCCTCCGCGAAGGGTTGAGACGATTGGGACCGAAGGATGAATATCATCCGCGGGGCACGAGGGTCTACCCATTCCTGAGAATTATTCAGGAGCCGGGCAGGGTGATCGTGTGATGCGAGTCACTCGCGTGCTGGGGTCCAGCACTCTTGAGGTTGGGTGTGGCGCTGCCGTCGGCTCGGCTTTGCGCTGGTCCGGACGATCATGGTCGACCCCGGAGTTCCGGCCTGCTATTTGGGCAGGGTTTGAGAGCCGGTGATGGTGAAGCTGGCTTCGGATTTCGATTTTGTTTCCTGGGGTTGGGCGTCAGCCAGAGTTAAGGTGTACTTGCCGGGAAGAATGGCGCGGTTGCCTCCGTCGTCGACGGTCGAGAGAGTGCGCGGGTCGAGAGTGATGGTCACATCCTTGCTTTGGCCTGCGGGGATGCCGACGCGTTCAAAGCCGGCGAGGGAGTGGATCGGGCCGTCCTTTTGCGGGGTCTTGAGATAGGCTTCGACAACCTCGTTGCCGTCAACTGCGCCAGAATTGGTGACGCTGATGGTAACAGTCACAGGATCGCCAGCTTTGAGCGAGTCCGAGGAGAGCTTGACCGGACCGTAGGTGAAAGTGGTGTAGCTGAGGCCGTAACCGAAACCCCAAAGGGGCTTGCCCTGAAAGTAACGGTAGGTGCGGCCGCCAGTCGCGGTTCTTAGGCCGTAATCGGTGAATGCCGGCAGCCTGTCGAGCGAGGCGTAAAAGGTGACAGGCAGGCGGCCTGCGGGATTGTTGATTCCAACCAGGGTGCGAGCGATGGCGCTGCCGCCTTCTACTCCGGGATACCAGGCTTCGAGGATTGCCTGTGCGTGCTCGTTGGCCCAGTTGAGGGCTACGGCGCTGCCGCTCTGGAGAACAACAATAAGCGGCTTGCCTGTAGCGCCCAGAGCTTCGAGGAGTTTCTGCTGCGGCGCGGGCAGATCGAGGCTGGTGCGGTCGCCGCCGTTGAAGCCGTCGATCTTGATGCGCATCTCTTCACCTTCAAGCTGCGGCGAGAGGCCGACAAAGGCTATGACGATATCGGCCTGCTGAGCCAAGGAGACGGCCTCGTCGATCTGGGCCTGTGCCGGCGCTTCCCACTTGAGGGTCAGGCCGCCGCCGGATTGATCGCCGGAGTGCGAATACTCGAGTTTGAACTCGTGCGGGTTGGTATCGGTGAAGTCGAATGGGATGGAGGGAACCTTGGGGAAATTCATGACAGGCGGCGCGGTGGGTGAGGCTCCGGGCGCGGCTTTGAAGTTGCCCATAGATGCGAGGTCATTGCCCTGACGCAGACTGCCTTCAGAGAGCACCTTGCCGTCGAGGATGAAGCGGTAGGACTCGACCGGTGAGTAAGGGAAGCTGTCACCGGATTCGAGGGAGAAAACGTAATGGCCGGGAGCGGGAACGGTTAGCGACCCGGACCAGCGGACGGAGTAATTGGTAGTTTCGATCTGCTGGACGGGGCGAGCATTCTCCCAATCGGCCTGGACAGCAGGTTCGGTGCGGATAAGTACGGGCCGGCCCGTCCAATCGGGGGTGGCGAAGAATTCGGTCTTGAGGCCTCCGAGCTGGTTATTGGCTAGACCGAATGCGGTGCGGGGAACGGGAACGGCTACGCCGGCGGCCAGCGTGGAGCCCTGCGCGTAATGAATGGGCGAGTTGCGGAACTGGCGGAGGATTCCGTCGAGCGGCGTGACCGGATAGACCGGCGTACCCACGTAATTGCCGAGGATTGAGGGCAGCAGATCAGCCGTGGGGCCGATGACCGCGATGTGCTTGGGCGAGGCAGGCGGGTCTTTGAGCGGCAGGATGCCGGAATTCTTGAGCAGAACGATGCTTTCTTCGGCTGCTTTCAACGACGTCTGGCGGTTGGGTGCAGAACCTGCCTGGCCGAAGGGGACGCGATCCAGCGGGTTGACGCCCTGAGGATCGAAAAGGCCGAGCTTGAAGCGTGCTGTGTAGAGGCGTTCGGCAGCCTGGGTGACCAGGTCTTCCGTGACCAGGCCCTGATGGACGGCGTCGGCGAGGGTGTTGAATCCGGGGGTCCAGATGCTGCAGGAGAGATCTGTGCCCGCTTGCAGGGCGAGCGCGGCGGAGTGGGTGACGTCCGGCGTTTTCTTGTGGCCCTGGTTCACGTCCACGATGGCGCCGCAGTCGGAAACGACAAAGCCCTTGAAGCCCCAGGCATCGCGAAGGTGGTCTTTGAGGAGCATTTTGTTGGTGCAGGCGGGCCACTCGTCGATGGAGTTGTAGGCGCACATGACGGACTGCACATGGCCCTCGGTCACCGTTGCTCTGAAAGCCGGCAGGTAAGTTTCCTCGAGGTCGCGAGGGCTGGGATCGACGTTGAATCCGTGGCGCAGGGTTTCAGGGCCGGAGTGAACGGCGAAGTGCTTGCTGGTGGCCACGGCGCGGAGATGGTCGAGGTCTCCGCCCTGGACACCGGTTACGAAGGCGACGCCGAGTCTGGAGGTCAGGAACGGATCTTCACCGTAGGTTTCCTGGCCACGGCCCCAGCGGGGATCGCGGAAGATATTGATGTTGGGCGACCAGAAGGTGAGGCCGTAAAAGATGCGGTGGTTGCCCGTGCGCTGGGCCTCGTTGTACTTGGCCCGTGCTTCTGTGGAGATGACGTTGCCCATGGCCTGAACGATGGTGGGGTCCCAAGTTGCGCCCATGCCGATGGCCTGGGGAAAGACCGTGGCGTATCCGGCGCGCGCGACGCCGTGCAGAGCTTCGTTCCAGGTTTGGTAGTCGGGAATGCCGAGGCGCGGGATGGCTGTGGCCCAGTCTTCCAACTGGGCGACCTTCTCATCCAGAGTCATTCGGCCGACCAGGTCGTGGGCGCGATCGGCTGCGGAGAGCTTGGTGTCGAGATACGGGGCCTGCTGCGCGGGGGCGGGTATGGAGCACAGCGCAATGCCGATGAATGTGAAAGAAAGGCAAGGACGAGAGAGCATGAACGGATTCCTCCAAGGTTTCGAGGCTTCGAGGGCGGCGCTCAAAAAATAAGTGCGCGGCCGGATCGGCTGTTTTTTCGGCGATCCCGTGCGAAGCTGGCAGGGGCTGGGAACTGAAAAGGCAGCCGCTAGGAACTTTACAGGGAGGAGGGATGGTTTGGCTAGCTTTATCGGTTTACTTGATGCTATTTCATAACCCGGGCTGCAAGGCGTTCCCCCAGGGGCTAAAACAGGCGGCGGAAAAAAGGCCTTCGATCGCGGGAAAACCCCGATGAGCATACCTCAGGGGCTGAAGCCCACGCGGAGTCTATTGGCCTTTTGCCGGGGATGAATCCCCGGCCTACCGCACGATTGACAGCGTTTTGGGGTAGGAACTTCAGGCTCACCACACAGGAGATCACCGGTTCAGGCTTCTGCTTGGGGTCCATGAGCATCGTCTTCCATTCGAGTGAGAATGGATTGGAATTGCTTGAATTCCGGGCGGCCGTGCAGGGGCTTGAGGCGCGGATCGGCAAGCATCTGGAAGAACCAGGGGCACCGGGATTCGTTGGCGGCTTTGAGTTCAGCGAGCGCGGCATCGACATCGCCGAGAGCAACATGTGCGGCAGGAGTGAAGGAAGTGAGAAGGAAGCGTTCCTGGCTGAGCCACTGAAGGCGTTCGAGGAGGGCGCGGGCCTCGGTGGTGCGACCGGCGCAGGCAAGCGCATAGGCACGGACCGCGCTGGTGGCGTCGAAGCTGGGCAGGAGCTGTGGCAGCTCCTGCGCAAGCTTGATGCCGCGCGTTGCGTGTCCGTTGAAGGCAAGAATCAACACCCCATAGAGAACTGTACCCTCGTGGCCGGGAAAGAGCTGGATGCACTGCTCGATCTGTTCGAGGCTCTCGGTTGCGTTCCCATTCAAGTGGAGCGCCCAGGCCAGCCGGCTCTGCAGCCAAGGCGAAAAAGGGTCCAGGTGGATAGCAGCGCGGAGCAGGGCGACGGCTTCGGGAAAGCGGTGGCGGCTGAGCGCGAACATGGCGCGCGCTCGTGTGACCCATTGATCGTGAGGAAGATGGCTGGAAAGTTCGAAGTATCGAAGGGCGGTATTCAGATCGCGTTCGAAATGGAAATGAACCCATGCGAGGTCGGGCAGGATGGCCGGCGCCATTTGGAAAAGATCGGGAATTGTTTCCGCAGTACCTCGCACCAGGTTTGCGGCTTGTGCTGGAGACATGAAGCCATAGAAGGACTGGGTAACGCACAGGTGAGCCAGGTCGACCTTGGCGGGGATCAGGGAGGGGTCCAATTCGATGGCGCTGGCGAGGAGTTGCAGAGCGTCCTTCATGCGATGGCGTTCCTCTGTCTGCCATTCGTGATGGCCGCGCAGGAATGTTTCGTAGGCCTCGCGGCGTTGGGAGTAGGACGGTACTCTTTCAAGGGCCGGTTCGGCTGCGGCGGCGATGGAGAGGGCTTCTAAATGGCTGGGGGCCCCGGAGTGGCTGCGTGCTCCGGATTTCCAATCCATCAGCGCAACGGGCGCCAGGATATCCGTGTGAGCCGGGGCATCGTCAACGCTCTCGGCGTGGGAAACCGTTTGTTGGGAATTCCGGGTGATCCCCTGCTGCGCAACCGTTGGCCAGGATTTGAGGCGGAAGTCCAAGCGGATGGCCAGATCCGAGTCGAGTCCAGCGATTTTGTTTCGTTCGACAAGCAGATCCTCAACCCAGATCTGGATGCCATCGGCTACACGAATCATCTCCACGCGCAGCCGGAAGTGGGACGCGTATGCGCGAAGGGTTCCGGCCAAGACAAGGTCGGCGTGGAGGGTTTCGCCAATCTGTTGGGCGGCGAGCCCACGCATGGCCAGGGTAAAGACGGAGTCGCGCGCGAGGATGCCAGCAATTGGTCTTTGGGCGTTGCTGAGGCGGGTGACCGTTTCCTCAGCCAGCCCTGTTCCCAGATGCTCGGGAACGCCAGATTCCGTGATGAAGGGTGGGATGGCCAGCCTGGGGAGAGCGGCCGCGGAGAAGGCCTCATCGCGCCGAACCTCGGCCATCAGGCGATAGCCGCGCTTGTACACCGTCTGGATGCAGTCTTCCGGCAGCAGGCGGGCACGCAACGAGGAGAGGCACTTGGGAACGCTGTCGGCGGAGACATGCACATCTCCCCAGAGAGCCTGTTTGAGCTGCGAGGGAGAGACGATCTGGCCCGCGTTTGCCAGCAGGAGTCGCAGCGCGGCCAACTCCCTGGGTGGCAAGTGAACCGGCGTCTCTCCGCGAAAGAGTGAGCCATCCGCTTCCAGTCGAAAGCCGGCGAAGGAAAGTGGCGGGTCTCCGCGCCCGGTGGCGGTGCCCTTGGTTGCTGGGTCAGGTGAACCAGGTGAAGGTTGATAAGTCCGATCCAACGCTGTACCTCGGAAATCTTGATATGCTGCCTGTCTGAGTCCTGTCACCCGCTCGGGGCGAATCGCTGCCGTGAAGGCGGAAGAAGCGGCATTCAGTCGAGAATTCCAAGGCGAGAGATTATGCAATGAGACGCTTGAAAAGGCTTTCAGTCCTAGGAGTCTCAAGCTCCAGTGATTAGAGATGATTATGCCCTGTTTGGTTGTCTGCGGGAAGAGTTTTCAGGGGATATTTTCAGGTTTGAAGTAACCCGATAAGTGGTTACTTTGTTACTATTAAGTAAACAAGTAAGCTCGCCCAGATGTTCTTTATTCATATGAGTATCACCTTAAATTAGAGAAGTTCTCCTGGATTTCATGCCCAAAATTCCTACGAGACGTTTCAAGAGCTGAAGCGTTGCCTGATTTCAGGCCAGTTTCGAGGAGAAAATGTTTCAAATTAGGACAATTGACGGTAATCCGCGGAGTGTAACCAGGTAATCTCGAAGGCGGTTTCAACGGTTGAATTACCGGAGAGGAAAACTCGCCGGTAATTCAGTTCAGGGTGTGCGTTACTTGCGTGCGAGGGTGACGCCGAGGCCGGTGGTGAGGACAACGTCGTTCTTGAGTGTGCCCGCGGGCGGGAACGAGGTGTAGTTGTCGCCGAAGATGGTGACCCAATTAAATATCTTTCCGATCTTGGTGCTGAATCCGGAGTTGAAAGTGAGTTGGACCTGACCCAGGCTGCTCAGGTCAGGATACACATTGAGCTGCTCGGTAAACTGGCTTGCAGCACCGATCTTGCGCGTGTATTGCTCGCCAAGATCGAGTGCGGGGAAGCTGTTGGTTGTGCTGGGTGCGGTGGCGGTGCTTGAGTAGTCCTCATGGGTCCAGACGATACCGCCGAGGACGTCGAAGGTCTGCTTTGGAGTCTTGCTGGCGTGCCATCCGAAACCGCCGCCGACGATGGCGCGCAGGTCGAGGTCCTGGAGTGCGTTGGACAGGAAATCGCCGCTACCGAAGGCAAATGTCCTGGGATTGAGGTTGTGGTCATAGCGGATGCCGCCGCCAGTCGAATTGGCGCTGGTGGTGGGGATTGAGTTTCCGTTCGTGGCGTAAATGGTGTTTGCGTAGAGAGATGTCTTGTCGGTGCGCGTGGTGCGGGCGGCCGTGACGCCGGCGCCAAAGGTGGCAGTGTCGGAATTTCCGCGGGTCAGGGCGAGGCTTACGTTGGCGGCGCCGGCCCAGGCGTGACCCCAGCTGGGGTGCAGCGAGGCTTCATAAGCTTTCTGATCGGCGGGGTTGCGCAGCACGGTGACGGTGGCCGGATCGAGCGTGGATGGGCCTGAAGGGGTGGTGACGACGAGACCCGCTGTGGAGCGCTCGATGCCGGTTACACGCAGGTTTCCTTTCGGGGTGGGCAACACCAAAGCCGTGCTGGTGGTGAGGCTTGTTACCTGGTCCCAGGCAATGGCGATGGCGTCGGCATATGCGGTCTTGAAGGTGAGTTTGCCGCCGTCAAGTTTGACGGCGGTGCCAGTGAGGCGGTCACCATTTTTCAGGACGACTGTATCGGCATGGAGTGAGGTCGCGGCGTCCAGGAAGAAAAGCGTCAACGCGAGAATGGACAGTGCAAAGCGCAGGGGGGATGGGGAATTCATGGTAGGGGACGCGCTCCTTCTTGAAGTGATTGATTTCGGTCCGGTCAGAATCCGGCCGTGATCTTTCTGTACCTGCTTATGATGCGATGTCATGGGAATGTGGCGTAGGCATGGGAAGAAAAGCTTCAGAAATCTTTCAAGAACGGATGGACAACCAGGTGGCAAACTGAGATTTGTTGATACGGCTGGATGTTCCGAGTCGTATCCATCGAAGGCGAGATCAAGGCTCTTGAGATCGAGGGCCTTGATAGATGTTAAAGGAAGAATTCAATGGCCAAGAATGTTTCTTACGCTCAGTGGTCGCTGGAGTCCTACTGCATCGGCATGAAGCTGCGGTCATTGCGAACGCAAAAGCGGCTGACTCTTGCACGCCTGGCCACGGAGACCGGCCTTTCGACCGCGCTGCTATCCAAACTGGAAACGGACCGTATGGTGCCGACGCTGCCCACGCTGGCGACCATCAGCCGGGTCTACGGAGTGGGGCTGAGTTATTTTTTCACTGAGCCAGCGCGGCATACGCTTTCCATCACACGCAAGGCTCTATTCGGGGGCCATGAACGGGGAACGGAACAGGTCAAGATCACACCATTGAATGCGGCGGAGAAAGGGTCAAGGCGCTCTGCCGCGGAGGCGGAGGGCCCGGACGCCGCTGCCGTGGCCAAAAGCCGCTCGCCGCGCGCGGAGGGCACCCGCACTAGCCGGCGTGGACCCCGGCTGGTGGCGCAGATGATCGAGTTCCCGGCCGGTGGCGCTGCGTGCATGTCCGATTGCCTTTACCAGACAACGGGGCTGATGTATGTGCTGGAAGGCCAACTGCAATTGGAATCCGGAGGGTTGCACGAGTTGCTTGAGGTTGGCGATTGCGCCTACGTGGACAGCGATCTGGCGCTGGCGTGGAGCGCTGCCGGCAAGCACCGGTGCCGGGTGCTGGCGGTGTTTCCGGGCTTGGAATTGAGGACCGAGAGCTGAGCGGAGACAGGGTTGTCTGACTGCGGCCGCGCACGGCGATCGAAGGATTCGAGCCTTGTGGACGAGGCGCTTGAGAATAACTGGCTGCCGGCATCGGCCAGCTCAAGGACTGTGGCAAAATTCGAGAGTTCGGAAAATGCATCCCTCAGCGGCTAAAGCCCTGTTGATTTTGCTGCCCTTGCGGCACGCGACCCCGACCCAGAGGGTGCCCCGGTACCCCGACCGTGCCCTTTCAAAACCGGACTTCTGCCACAGGCTCTAAGGCTGAGCGTAGTAGGCCGTGTTGGTGCGCACTTTCAATCCCGGCTGGTTTACATTGACCTGGAGCGAATGGAACTCGCCTGGCCTGTCGGCTGGAGGGGTATCGAATGAAAACACGTAATAGGACTCGGCATCTTCAACGCAATTGGCGATTTCGATGGCAAGATCTTTGCTCTCCAAGAGAATCTGACCACCGCTCTGGTGAGCAAGAACCTGCAAACCCAGGCTGCTGGCTGTGACCTGATCTTCAGTAGGCACGCCGTTGAAGAAGGTATTGTCGTGGTCGCTGCGCAATTCAACCCGGCGATAGAGATCAGGCGAAAAGACAGCATCCAGCGTGACCTGAGCTTCCCTGAGGGCGGTTGAGATCAGCACAAGATTATCGAAGAAGTTCTGCCTAAGGGGTGTCGAGTCCGCGCGAAACTCGCGCTCTAACAGCAGCGGCCAACCGCGGCCGATCCATATCAGGAGGACCCTGCCAAGGACATCCTCCTGCTCGGTGGCAAACCTGGTGAGCGCGGAAACGGATCGCTGGAAACGTTGGTTCAGGCAGCTTGATTTCTCATCCGGATGCACACCATCGAGGACAGTCGAGCCAGTTCCAAGATTAATTGTTGTAAATACCTGCTGCGAACCGCCCCGCGGATCGGTGCAATCGAACTGGTGAACGTCTTTTGCGAGTCTGCGCAATTCTGAGATGAGGGCATCGCGGTCCTGCGAAAGCTGCCCGACTTTTGCGCCGGATCCGGATAAGAGCGCGATTGAGGTTGGGTAGGTGAGGTGCGCCTGGTTCTGCTTCAGAAACTGCTCAATCCCCTTTACATCTTGTGTAATGTCCCTGGGGCCGTTGTTCACGGTGTCGAGCATGAGCACGACACGGACCGGGGCGATACCCGCGCTGCCCTTGACCGTCCGAAACGATGCGAACGTCCGCGGCTGCCCATTATCGAGCAAAGTGAAATCTTCCCGCTTGAGGCCTGTCACAGGCTTGCCGGATGCATCAGTCACGAACACGTTGAGAATGATGTGATGCTGGGTTCGATATCTGATTTCCCGCTCCTCGTGCGATCGCGGGATGAGAGTTACGGGCGGCGCAGCCGCAGGCGCTTGAGGCTGCTCTGTCTGCGGTGCAGGCTCCTGCGACCACGCGGACATCGCGAAAACCAAGGTGAATGCGCCGACTATTCTCAAAAGCGCCATTGAAGTTTGACTCCTTTTGGATGCGCGTCGCTGAACCGAATTGAAGGGTTCGGGATATTTCAGCCGGTTTGCAATTTGCGGCTGGACATGCGATGCATGTTAGCCCGCAGGCCGTTCAGGCGCAGAGCCATCCCCACCATGCAGATCGCGGTGAAACCGAAGTAAGAGGCAAGCCAGTTGAAGGTCTGCGCAGACGGACTCGGATCGAGTTTGATCCAGCGAAGCACGAATGCAAGAAACACTGCGGCGAAGCCAAACGAGACCACTCCCGCCACGCCAAGAAGCCATTCGTCTTTGAGATGCCCCCACAGCGTTCGCGCGGTTGCCAATTCGTAGAGGCCCATGCTCATTGCCATTACGACAATCACGAATGCGATCGTACGAAACGTGATCGGTCTGGTTGCTCCAAGAGTGACCAGAAGCCCGAGTGAGCTACAGGCGAGGCCGTTGAGCAGAAGAAGCCAGGAGTTATCTTTTCTTGAACTCCAAACGGTAGCTGCAACCGTGCATACCCCTGCCGCCAAAGCGAGCACGCCCAACGATGTAATCGCGTTTCTGTTGTGCATGACTGTATTCAGAATCGGAGATCCAACCGGATTCCCCATGAGAAAGATCATTACGGCAAATAGCGCTTCAAAAACGCCACACAATGCCAGCATCCACCAGCTCTTGACCAAGGTTTGAGCCATAGGGAGCCTCCCGGCCACGGTCGCTTCGCGGGGAAGAACCGTGCCCTGATCATAGCACCGGGACGCATCGTTAAAGGACAGCGCGGTTTACGGTTTGTGGACTCGGTGTGTAGGATGAGTTTTGATTTTGAGGGACACGAGACGATGCGACCCAACCTCAACCTGATGAAAGCTACCCTGACGGGCGCGCTGGGCGGACTGCTATTCGGCTTCGATACGGTGGTGATTTCCGGCGCCATTGAAGCGCTGGCGAAGCTCTACAACCTGAGCCCGGAGCAGACGGGCTTCACAGTTGGCATCGGCTTAGTGGGCACCGTGGCTGGGGCGCTGGGCGGGGGCCAGATCGGGCAAAGGCTGGGCGGGCGCGAGGCGCTACGGTGGACCGCGGTCCTTTATGTAGTCTCCGCCCTCGGCTGCGGCCTGGCCTGGAATTGGCCGACGTTTTTGGTCTTCCGCCTGATAGGCGGGCTGGGCATCGGCGCCTCGTCGGTGCTGGGGCCGGTGTACATTGCGGAACTGGCACCAGCCAAATGGCGTGGGCGCCTTGTTGGTACTTTCCAGTTCAACGTCGTCTTCGGCATTCTGGTGGCCTACATCTCGAATTATGGGATACGGCTGCTCAACCTAGGCGCGACGGAATGGCGTTGGCAGGTGGGCGTTGCCGCGATTCCTGCTGCAGGATTCCTAGTGCTGCTGTTCGGCATTCCCCGCAGCCCGCGCTGGTCGGCCTCGAAGAATCGCATCGACGAGGCGCTTGAAGTGCTGAAGCTGATGGGCGACCCCGACCCGTCGGCCGAACTTGCCGATATTCGCGAGGCGCTTCAGCAGGAGCACGCCTCGGCCCATGAGCGAGTGTTTCAGTGGAAGTACCGCTATCCGTTGTTCCTTGCCATCTCCATCGGCGCGTTCAATCAACTTGCCGGGATCAACGCCATCCTCTATTACCTGAACAGCATCTTCTCTGCCGCCGGCTTCAGCAAGATCTCCGGCGACCAGCAGGCCATCGCCATCGGCGCCACCAACTTTCTGTTTGCCATTGTGGGCGTGTCGCTGATCGACAAGTTGGGCCGCAAGACGCTTCTCTTGATTGGCGCGGCGGGCACGGCCATCTGCCTCTCCGGCGTGGCCTTGCTCTTCGCCACCCACTCTCACCCCGGGGCGCTGGTATGGCTGCTGGTGGTCTACATCGCGTTCTTCTCCATGTCGCAAGGTGCGGTCATTTGGGTTTACATCGGCGAAGTGTTTCCCACCTCGGTGCGCTCCAAGGGCCAGGGCGTGGGCAGCGCCAGCCATTGGCTCATGAACGCAGCCATCGCCACGCTTTTTCCTGTGGTGGCGCATTCCATGAGCCAGCAGACGCCGTTTGTGTTCTTCGCTGTAATGACGGTGGTGCAGTTTGTGGTGGTGCTGTTCACGTATCCCGAGACCAAGGGGCAGACGCTGGAGGCGTTGCAGCGGCGGCTCGTGCGAGCGGACTAGATGCTCTGTGCAGTGACCCGAATCATGTGGGGCGATTCCAATCGGGCGTTCTATATAATTTGAGGTGATTGGTGCGCCGGTCATAATGTCAAACCAGCGAGGTTGACCATGGAACAGACAGCGATTCCGATTACAGATCAGGTGCGGGAAATAGTAGAGACCGTGGTGGAGGCTCTGCGCGTGGGTAAGACGGAGAGAGGCGCGCCGCTGGCGGAGGGAGATTCACCGCTGGTGGTTGCCAACTCGTTTGAGGCCGAGAGTCTGCGGGCGGAGATCATCCGAGTGGGGCGCAAGCTGTGGGAACGGCAGTATGTGGACGGCAACGGCGGCAACATCAGCGTCAGGCTGGGGCCCAAGTACCTGCTTTGCACGCCTACGTTACTGAGCAAGGGCGACCTGACGCCGGCTGACATTTGTCTTTCCGATCTTGACGGAAAGAATCTGGCTGGGGACAGGGTGTTGACCAGCGAACTCCTGCTCCATTTGGAGATTTACAAGGCGAACCCGAAAGCGCGGGCGGTGGTGCATTGCCATCCTCCGTATGCAACGGCGTTTGCGCTCACCGGGACCGCGCCGCCCGCGGGCATGATTCCGGAGTACGAAGTATTTGTGGGGCCCACAGTGGTGTCGCCGTATGAGACGCCGGGCACGCAGGCCTTTGCTGAGACGGTGCTGCCGTTTGTGCAGGATCACAACACGATTCTGCTGAAGAACCATGGCGTGGTGTGCTGGGCCGATACGGTGACACACGCCGAGTGGCAGTGCGAGATTATCGATACCTATTGCAAGACCTACCTGATTGCCAAGCAGATAGGCCAGCCGCTGTGCATGATTCCAGAAGATAAAATCGATGAAATTTTGCGGCTTAAGAGGCGCCTGGGATTGCCCGACGCGCGTATGGGGCGGATTGCCGGCGAGGCGGCTGACGTGGAAGGAAAGCACGCGGCGGAGATCGACGAGTTGGTGGAGCGGGTTACGGCGCGGCTTGAGGGGCGCGGCTAGAGAATTCCGCGAATGAGTGAAGCCGCTGTGTTCCGGGCATAATGGCAGCCGCCAGAAACAGGGCATTGATGGCACAGGGGCGCCTTGTCTTTGCACAGATCCTTGCCATGCATCCGCAGCAAAAGATGCGCTTGCTTGAGGCGAACCGCGCCTGATGGCAATTCAGGCTTGAGGGCGGTCTGGACAGAGCGGTAGGTAGCTCCATAGTCTCTGTGCAGCCTTCCCCAGCCGAGCCGGACCAGAACTCTGAGGCCATTGGATTCGAGCGGCAAGCCGGACGAAACCCCACATAGGAGCAGAATTTTCTCCGCACCGGGGTCGCCGATAGTGGGAAATTGCTTGAGCGCCTTTTTGGCCTTGGCGTAGGGAAGCTTGAGGATCGAATTGAGGTCACCGGCGTACTGTTGCAAGGTGATGCGAGAGATTTCGCGCCAGCGAAGGACACGCGTTTCGGGGCGCATACCGCCTCGTTTTGCGAGCGGCAGCAGGACCTTGTCGGATGCGGCGTCAATGGAATCGGCATTGAGACCCACCTGGACGCGCAAAGCCTCAAAAACTTCGCCGCGGCGTTCGTCGGGCAGTAGATAGCAGGCGTTCTCCCACAGAACGAGCTCAAAGGGGCCCTTGGCGGGTGGGGCATCGGGCACGCCGTAGTGGGCTTTGAGGAGGGCGATCGTTTGGCTGAATTCGTGCATGGAGAGCCTGTGAGGTTTTCGGTCCGGGCTGTGTCGAGGAGTCCTCGATGGGGAGTCTACCGGGCTATGAACGTGCGATGCAACAGAGATTGGGCTAGGGGGCTTTCGAAGGTTTAGGTGCATTCAGCAGAGCTGATGCGCCAGGACTTTTATTTCTGGACGAGAGAAGCCCGCGCCTGAAGGCGAATTCATGACTTTCTGTTTTCAGGGGCATGAATGCCCCTGCTCCCTCCGATGGCAAGCGTCCGCCCAGGTCAACCAATGGGTGAGAGAAAGGAAAGGCGTAGGTGTGGTACACTGGGTTTGCGCTCAGTGATTTGGCCGTGAGCAGCGGTTTGCCCCTTAACGACGGCAAGTTTGCCTGGCACAGATTTTTCCCCAAGCCCCTACAGCGTATACCCATCGGTCTCCCACCCGGAGACTTCGCATTGGACCGTTAAAGTCGGTTCGACTGCGAGGGTTCGAGTATTTGGCGTCCTTTGTAGGCCTCCTTGAATGGACTGGCCAAGTGGACCGGCTCGAATGCAACCGGGGAATTTCAGGAGCGGGTAGCCGGACGACGATGCGTCGGCTGGCGTACTAGTAGCGTGTGGCAGCTCCGGGCCTCTGGCGTTCTCTCTTTGAATGCCGGCGGTCGAGTCCCAGGGACGTTTTCGGTTCTCCCTTACGCATATCGAATAGCAGGCTCGCGCCTGAAGTGTGAATGTGTGCGCGCCTCATGACCGGTTCCGATTGCAGGCTGCGGATGAACCCGCCGCTCACGGAACAAATCCAGGAAAATAAGAACATCTTGACAACTCGGTTTTCACAGTTTTCTCTTTCGCCCGCTTTGATGGCGCGGCTCGACATGAACAATTTTGTAACCCCTACGCCGGTGCAGGCGGGGAGCATTCCCCCGGCGCTTGAAGGCCGCGATGTACTGGCCACGGCCCAGACCGGGACCGGCAAGACGCTCGGCTTCCTGATTCCCATTGTTGAGATGATGCAGAAGAGCGAAGCGCGCGGCGCCCAGGCTCTGATTCTGCTGCCGACCCGCGAGCTGGCGATGCAGGTGGAGAAAGCGTTCCGCGCTATTCGCACCAGTTCGGCGCAAACCGTGGCGCTGGTGGTGGGCGGCCTGGCCGAAGGGTCGCAGCTGGAGGCGATTCGCCGCGGCGCGCGGCTGATTGTGGCTACACCTGGGCGGCTTGAGGACTTCCTGAAGCGCAGACTGGTGCGGTTGGACGGGGTGAAGATCCTGGTACTGGACGAGGTTGACCGGATGCTCGATATGGGCTTCCAGCCGGCGATTGCGCGCATTGCGGGGACGCTGCCGGAGGTGCGGCAGACGCTGTGCTACTCGGCCACGCTCGAGGGCTCGGTAAAGGAAGTGGCGCGGAAGTATCTCAACAACCCGGCGCGGATTGAGATTGGTTCGGTGTTGAAGCCGGCCGAGAACGTTGAGCTGCGCACCTTTGAAGTGGAGCCGGACAAGAAGCAGGAGCTTTTGGAACACCTGCTGGGCGCGGAGACGGGCAGCTTTCTGGTGTTTGTGCGCACCAAGCATGGCGCGGATCGCGTGGCGCGGCGGCTGGTGCGCAATGGACATTCGGCGACGCAGATTCACGGCGATCGCTCGCAGGCCCAGCGCAACCAGGCGTTGCGCAGCTTCTCGGAGGGGCGTCATCGGGTGCTGGTGGCTACCGACGTTGCGGCGCGCGGCATCGACGTGGCCAACGTAGCGCACGTGATCAACTTCGATCTGCCCAAGGTTGCGGAAGATTTTGTGCACCGCGTGGGACGGACGGGGCGGGCCTCGGCGCATGGCGTGGCTTCAACCTTTGCCGGACCTTCGGAGCGCGGCGACCTGCGCAAAATCGAGCGGACACTTTCGATTCAGATGAAGCGATTCAGGGTGCGGTCGGCGAATCTAAACGCGGCGTAAGGCGAAGGCTGTATTACCAGGCTGAGTCAGCAAGTGTGGCCTTGCCGCTCCAGAGAGGGTATTCTGGAACCGCATGATCGAAAAGCCCTCTCGCCGAATTCCGGCGCCTCGGAGATCAGTCGCTCGGAGACCAGTCCTTTGACCGGGGGGCGCTGGGGCGCGGGTTTTGCCGCCGTGGGCCGCTTTGTGGCGGAGATTGAGGCTGCCGCAGCCGGCAAGGGGCAGCTTCGGCCTGGCTATGTGCTGGCGGGCGACGAGGCTTTCCTGCTCGATCGCTGCCGCAGCGCAGTGCTCAAAGGCTTTGTGCAGCCGGATCTGAAGGATTTCTGCCTGTCGGATCTGGACCTGAATGGGACTTCGATTTTCGAGGTGCTTGACCGGGCGCAGACGCCTTCGCTGATGGCGCCGTTCCAGGTGATTTTTATCCGCAACGTGCGCCAGCTTTATACGCGCGGTGCGAAGAAGGAAGAATTTGCGGCGCTGGATCGCTACTTTCGTTCACCAAATCCGCAGGCGCTGCTGATTTTTGTTGCGGACTTCCTGCGCATCCCCTCCGACAATCGGCGCATGGAAATGGACGACAAGAACCGCTTTGAGCGGCTGGGCGAGACGCTGGGCGAGCATTGCGGCATTGTGGAATTGGCGCGCGTGAACGAGGAAGACGCAATGCGCTGGACTGTGGCGACGGCGCAGGAGGCCGGCGTGCGGATGGAAGGCGACGCGGCCCGCGAACTAGTGGATGCGCTGGGCGCGGACATGATGATGATCGCTTCGGAGCTGGAGAAGCTGCTGCTCTACACGCTGGGACGCGGCCGCATTACGCTGGGTGACGTGGAGACCATGGTGCTAGGAGCGAAGCAGCGCACGCTCTATGAACTTACCGATGCGATCAGTGCGCACGACCGGGTGCGCGCGCTGGCTTTGCTGCATGGTCTGCTGAACAGCTCGGATGCTGGCGAGGACGCGGCCATTGGACATTTGTATATGCTGGCCAGGACTTTCCGCCAGATGCTGGTGATTCTGGAGAAAAATGTGCGCGACTCTCGCGCCATTTGGCAGGCGCTGTGGCAGGGCTTCCGCATGCCGCCGTTTGCGGCTGACGATTTAATACGCCAGGCTCGACGCTACAAGAGCAGACGCGAGCTGACGCGAGCGCTCAAGCTGGTGGCGCGCGCCGATCTGGAGTTGCGGTCGTCTCCGCCGGATAAGCGGCTGGTGCTGGAGCGGCTGGTGTATGAGCTGGCATCGGAGCCCAAGACTGCGCCTCAGCTGTTTGCGGCACAGCTTTCTTTTGAGGTGTGAAGCGGGCTACTGCCACGACCTTGTGGATTGGTAGTTTCCCAGGTCTTCCGCCGCGGCGGACGAGACCTGGGGCACCCGCAGCTTGATGTTGAATTGCGAAATAGACCAAATGTCCAGCTACTGTTGCGGATCGGCTTCAAGCGTGAGCACCTCAAAGGGCGCGAGATGAAAGCTGTGCGGCTTGCCTGCTTCGAGCTCGATTGGCGCTTGCGAGGCGTCGGCCGCCCATGGACTGTGCGCGGTGTATTTGGTTGCTGCTTCCGGCGGAAGCTCGAAGGCCTGGGCAATATCGAGCGTGAACTCTTGCGGCTGAGCGCTCGGATTGCGCAGGGTTAGAATTGCTTTCCGCGGAGACCATGCGGCCCAGCCGTAGACTTGCAGCCAGCGTGGATCGCCGCCTATCCAGTGCGTGTCTACAAGCGTGACTGCATTGCGGCGCGACCACTTGGCGGCTTCGGCCAGAACATTCCAGTCGGTCTCGGTCAGCAGCGATGGAGTGATGTACATCTCCTGCAGCTGTGTGCCGGTACCGAAGTAGGAGCGGACTTCATTTGAAAAATCGGAGCCGGGGTCCATGGAGAGATGCGGGGCTTTCTGTGCGAATACGATTCCATGCAGCATGAGGGAGTTGAGTGGGTAGAGCTTGCCGGCCTTGACGATTTCGTCATAGGTGTCGCCATCGCGGTAGGTGATCCAGCGCTCGCGGTTTGTGCCTACGCCGGCAAACTCTGTGTCGTCGCCGCCGCGCTAGATGGAGTCGGCATAGAAGAGCCAGAATGGGGAGGGCCATGTGCCGGTGGTGAGGTTGATATAGAGGTCGGGCTTTAATTGGCGTAGGTCACCGACGAGATGAATGGCGGCATCGAAGTCGGAACTGAAGGCGCTGCCATTTACAACCTGGTCTGCATTGCCGGTGCCATCAAGCTTGAACTGATTCACGCCGTAATTCGTCACCATGCCGGTGACGGCGTTGTGAAACAGCGCGTAATAGCGCGGGCCGGAAAGAGCGAGGCCGCCGTCGACGATCTCGTAACCGTCTCTTTTTGCTGTGGCCACGCGGGCCTGTTTGGCTGGGCCGTAGCCGCCCCAGGGCGAGAGCCAGACGCCGGGAGCGGTGCCATATTCCGCGGCAGCCCGCTTGAGCGGTGCGAAGCCGTCTTTAATGTCGGGACGAATTTTCCAGAGATTATTTGTGTCGTCCCATCCGTCATCGAAGAGAAATGAATCCAGAGTGACGCCGCGCTTCTTGTTCAACTCGTCGCCAATGGCGTGAATACGATTCAAAGCTTCAGGCTGAGTGTAGGGATTGAAGAAGCCAATATCGAACCAACTGTTGTAGTGAAGAAAAGTGCGGTATGGATGAGCGCGTTCTCGTTCGAGATAAGCGAGGAAGGCGCGGCGCATCTGCCCGGGGGGCGCGACACCTACAACTGAAGAAAACTGCGCGGATTGATTGGCTGCAATGGGCACGCCACTTTGCAGTTCGCTGACGCCGCGATCGCCGACCACGCTGCTCTCGGAAAGCGGCGACTCGAAGCCGAGGAAGAAGTTGCCGGTGGTGAGCGGAGAGCCTTCGACGGTTCCGGCAACGGCGATGCCTGGCGAGTGGACACGTCGATCATTGCAAGACCGCTAAGGGGAAGCGGCTTGCTGCCAGCGGTGATGGTGAGAAGCTGGCGGATGTAGCTGGAGCCCTGGCGGAGCGTCAGCGACCAGTCCGCTTGAAACCGGCCTGCGGGGTCGGCTAGCGGATAGTGAACCGTGACTCCGGGCAGGCGGTCGGAGGCTCGGGAGGCTGTTGGGTTCGGCAGGAGTTTCTCCATGCTTGCGGGAGCTGACATCAGCAGGTCGGAGGCCCGCAAAACGCCAATGCTTTTCAACTCGATGGAGAAGGGGCCATCCAGCTTGAGAGTTGCATCCAGCGACTCAGAGTGTGCGGTCTTGTCGCGAATCGTCATCGAAGTCAGGCGTCCATTTTCGATATGCCAACGGGCCTCGATGCGGTCGTTCTGGAGGGCGCCGCCGGATTGTCCGTCGAGGGACACTACCGGGACGTCCACGGCTACCTCGACTAGTTGCCCCGAGGCAGCGGCGCCGATGTTGATTGCACCCAGACCCAATATCAGTGACAGAAATCTGAGCGAAACAAGAGCCGCGCTGGAATGCATCGACCGGATCATTGAAAGACTTCCCTTAATCAGGGAATAGTGTAGCTGAGTCAGGCATGGAGGTCGGGGCGGCGAGCATGGATCAGGAGATTCCATGCTGATTGAGCCACGGGCCGTACTGCTGGTCGAGGCCCTCAACATGATCTGTGAACCAGTCGCGCAGAAAGCGCAGGAAGGAGCTGATCTCGACTCCTTCGCCGTATTGAATGCGATGGGCCGAATGCAGCATTTGCGCCAGCAGGCTCTGATGCTGGGCGCGGTGTTCGGCTGCGCCGGGAAAACCGGACTGCTCCATGAGCCGCTCTTCGCTGGCGAAATGCATTCGCGTGAATTCGATCAACCGGTCCAGCAACTCGCTCACCTGTTCGCGGCCACCCCCACGCACAACCGCGAGCCGTAGCTCGTTCATGGCATCCATTAGGATGCCGTGCTGATCGTCCATAGCTCGTACCCCGACGGTACAGGCGTGGTTCCAGGTTAGAAGAGTCACATTAGCCCCCATTCATCACTAAGGTAGGTATCGGTCAGGATGGGCTGGGCGTTACGGGTAATTACCTGCGTCGAGTGACGAAGGTTTGGAGCCAGGGATTTGAGCGGGATGGAACTTTGGTGCGCGGGAGACTATTTGGTGTGCAGGCATCAGAGAGGAATTGAACAAGTTCTCGTGGACTCCGCATTCCCCAGGGGCTAAAGCCCGCTGTTTGTCGGCCTCTTTTCGGCACGACTGAAGTCATGCCCTGTTACAAAGCTCTCGAGAGTCTTCAGCGGATTGAGTTCTTTCAGTAGCCTGTAGAGTCCCAGCCCGTCAAATGCGCGACTTGTGCAGAGGTTCCTTAGAGAAACCTCAGAACAGGAGCACAATGGATTTGAGGCCCATGATTACACCGGCGAATGTAATTGCTGCACTGCTTACGCTAATCCCGATGCTGGTAGCTGCATTCTTTGCGCGGCGCGTGGCTGGGTGCGCGCGCAGGCTGCCTTTGTGGGCGCAAATCCTATGTCCAGCGGGCCTGTGTGCGCCCTATGTGCTGGTGACATGCGCTGCCGGCCAGTTCCGCTGGGGCTGGTTTGCACTCTATGCCTTGCTTCCCGTGGGGATGGCGGCGCTGCTTGCGCAGGCGATGCGAGCCGACAGCGCACAACGCGGCAACTGGCGAGATTTTCTGGTGCTGGCTACGCTGGGGCTGGCCGTCGATCTTCGCTGGTTTGAGGGCGCGTGGCCGGCGCATCTGGCCATTTTTAGCAAGATAATCTTGCTGGATGCGGGCATTTACGGCTTCATCGCGCTGAGGCAGTTGGATGGGGTCGGCTTCGACCTGCGGCTGCGTCTGCGCGACGTGGGGATTGGGCTCCGAGAGGTGGTGTTGTATACGCCTCTGGCGCTGGCACTGGGACTGGTGCTGGGCTTCCTGCATGTGCACCGGACGTGGCCCGGGCTGGGACCGATTGCCAGCGCGTGGATTTTCACCTTCTTCTTCATTGCTGTTCCGGAAGAGCTGTTCTTTCGCGGCTGGCTGCAGAATCTGCTCGAGAGGCGCATGGGCCGCACTCCGGCTCTGCTGTTGACCGCAGTGCTGTTTGGGCTTTCACACTTCAACAAGAGGGCAATCGGTTTCAACTGGCGCTACGTGGTGCTGGCCGCGGTTGCGGGGTTCTTTTATGGGCGGGCGTGGCGGCGGGAGCGGCGCGTAGGAGCATCGGCGATCACGCATGCATCGGTGGATGCGATCTGGTCTTTATGGCTGAGGTAATGGGGGCTTCGTGAATTGGGGCTGCGAAAGTCGAGCCGGATGGTGATAGGTCAGGTAGCCGAGGCCGACGCGCATGTTATGGTCCACTGGTCCGGGTATGGTGATGGCGATGGCAATGCCTACGATGGCGTGCGCCATGGCCAGCGGATAGAGGTTGCGGTATTGAAGAAAGAGCAGGCAGGCAGCAAAGCCCCATATCAATGTGACCGGCGTGAGGAGGGGATTGGGCAGATGAGCCAGCGAGAAAAGGACAGCCGCAAGGAGCGCCGCGGAAGTTGAAGTCTTCGTTAGTCCCAGACAGCGTGGCAGAAAGAATCCCTGCAACAGGAGTTGCTGCACGCAGGCCCAGAGTGCATAGGCCCAATAGGTCTTGACGAATGCGATGGGTCCACCGGCGGGGAGACGCAGCGTGTGCAATAGTACGGCCACGAGGATGGCGATTGCGGCCAGCAACAGCGCAGCACCGGCTACCCAGAGCGAACGGAAAAAGCCTGCCGTGCGGAGACCCAGCGCCACCATGCGATCGAATGAAATCCAGAAGATGGCTACGATGGCGGCGGCTGCAACCCACCACAGAAGCTTCTGCAACGGACGCGGCGTCCAGATGACAAGCAGGATCAGCCCATAGGGGATGGCAAGCTCAAAGAGGATACGCCGCCTGCTGCGGGAGGAGGCAAGGCCGGCCATGTTCGATGTCAGGGCGATAGCTTCTGCCATGAAATCGATGTTACGGCAAACTGCGGGAGCTATTCCAGAATGACGGCGGGCTCGGCGACGGACCCCGGTTGGTGGCCGCGCGTGGTGAGCGTGATGGCCGCGGCCAGAATCAGCCCGCCGCCGGCCCAGGCGTAGGGGCCCAGGTGTTCGCCGAGCATGCGGACGCCGAGCCATGATCCGAGAGCTGGCTCAATGTTAAGGAAGACGCCGGCGCGCGAGGCGGGGACGTGATGAATGCCCCAGTTCCAAAGCAAAGTGGTAAGGGCAGTGCAGAACAGGCCGCTGACAGACAGCGCTATCCAGGCGGTTGGGCTCACATGGGCGAATGGGAGCAGCTGGGCATTGGAATGAGTGAACGGGCTGAGCAGCCATGGGCCGAAAACCACGACGGCCAGCATCGCGGCTCCTGTGAGGATGGAATACGCGGTGACTACCGGCGGGCTATGGGTCTCCATGAGCTTCTTGCTGAGCAGAACCCAAGCCAGTGCGGTCACCAGAGAGGCAACCACCAGCAGATCTCCGGCCAGAGATGGTTGTCCGCGGGCGGCGGGGCCGCGGCTGCCTCCGAGCACAATGAGGGCCGCGCCGCATGTGGAGCCGACCAGCGCCAGCCAGCCGATCCAGTCCAGCCGTTCGCCGGCAAACATCGCGGCGGCAGCAGCCAGAAGCACAGGCATGGAGCCCACCATCAGCGAAGCGTGGCTCACAGTGGTCAGAGCCAGGCCATGGAACTGGAGCAGAAACTGGATGGGAATTCCGAAGGCTGCGGAGATGAGGAGCGTGCGCGTTTCACTTGCGGTGAGGTGAAAGCGGGTGCGGTTGGCCAGCACAATCGGCAACATGCCGAGCGATGCAAACAGAAAGCGGTAGAGCACCATGTGCTCCACGCTCATCTCGTTCATGGCCAGCCTGCCCCAGTAGAAGCCGGTGCCCCAAAGGCCACCGGCGAGCGCGCAGGCTCCGTAGCCCAGGAAAGCGATTCTGCGGCTGATTATCGAGTGATTTGGCATCTCTCTTTAATGTCGCACACGCCTCAGGCGAAGCTTCAGTAACCAAAACGTCGCCGCATCGGCGAGAATAAGGGGCGATGGTGAAGCGGCTTCGAAACACGTTGAAATGGACTGGCCTTTGGCTGGCGTCGGCCGGGCTGGGCCTTGGGTTCTTCGCAGCCCCGGCGGGGCAGGCTCAGGGCAGTCCTACATTTTCAGCCAGCCAGTCCCACGGGAGCAAAGAGCGACAAGTGCCGGACCGGCTTCCAGACAAACCGTCGCTTCCGCCGGCATTCAGCATTCCAGTTGATCCTCTTGGCTTCTCAGCCCCCGGACCCATCTACCTGGGCCAGCGGAACAGCCTGGCTTCGCTGGACTTTCTTGACGACAATCGGCTGCTATTCACTTTTCGGGTGCCCGGCCTCATGCATCGCGAGGCCGGTGCAGGCGCGGGCGGCGACGAGCGCCAGATTCGCGCGGTGGTGCTGGCGTTGCCCACTGGAACAGTTACCGCCGAGGCTTTGTGGACGGTGCATGATCGGGTGCGCTACTTGTGGATGCTCAAGGACGGCCATTTTCTGCTGCGCGACGGCGACGGCCTGGAACAGGGCGACGCAACGCTCGGCCTGAGGCCTCTGTTGCACTTTCCGGGGTCGCTGCTGTGGTTGGAGATGGACCCTACGCAGCAGTATCTGGTGACGAACTCACGGGAGCCCGCCTCGGCAGTGCAGAGGCCTGGCGATGTACCGAGTCCCCCGACGGCGCAAGCCAAGATTACCGTGGACGGCCAGAAGACAGGCGCTTCGCCTGATCTTGTGGTGCGCATTCTGCGCCGGAACTCCGGTGAGGTGATGCTGGTGAGCCGCACGCGATTGGCAGTTCATTTGCCCATCAACGCCGATGGGTACGTTGAGAGTCTCCGCGCCAACGGCGAGGGGTGGCTGCTCAATTTGAATTTCTTCGGCGGCGGCACCAAGGTCATTGGGCGTGTGAACTCGACATGCTCGCCCAATTTCGACTTTGTCTCTCAGCGCGAACTTCTGGTTACGGCCTGCGACGGGGGAGCGGGTCACAAGCTGGTCGCCCTGGGTACAGACGGTCGCCGCCTCTGGGAGGATTCGAGTTCGCCGCAGTCGATTTGGCCGATGCTGGTGATGGCGGGGGATGGTTCCCGGTTGGTGCGCGAGACGCTTGCCGTCAATCACGCGGTGAACACCTACTCGCCTCTTGACGCAGAAGACATAAAAGGCCAATTGGTGCGCGTCATCGATGCCGCCAACGGGAAGATAGCGTTGGAAGCGCCGGCCAGCCCTGCGCTCGACGCCGGCGGCAATGTGGCCATTTCTCCCGATGGGCTGCGGGTGGCCGTAATTAACGAGGGAGCAATCGAGGTCTTCGACCTGCCTGCACCGCCTCTGCTGCCGGATGGCACCGGCAATCAGGCGGGGCACTGAGCCCTGGTTCCGCCGCACAGCCGGTGCGGACCCGTGTAAACTGAGCGACGGGAGATTTCTCTTGTCCATGGCGCTCGTCCACTATACGGCTGCGGCGGCCACAGACCGCGGCCGCAAACGCGCTTCAAACGAGGATGCTTTCGGTTTCTCGGTCGAGCACGGGGTTTACCTGGTCTGCGACGGCATGGGCGGCGCCGCTGCCGGGGAGATCGCAAGTTCCATTGCGGTGGACGAGATGGTGCGCCTGCTGGAGCACGAGGCTGGCGACGAAGACGGATCCAGGGCCGCTTCGATGCCCCTATTGGCCGAGGAGGCCATTGCCCAAGCCAATGAGGCCATCTTTTCCCGCTCCCAGCATAACGAAAAACTCAGCGGCATGGGCACGACCCTGGTGGGGCTTCTTGCGGAAGAACGTCGCGTATGGGTATTCAATGTGGGAGACAGCCGGTGCTACCTGTTGCGCAACGGCCGCCTGGAGCAGATCACGCTGGACCACTCGCTGGTGGAAGAGCAGGTACGTCTGGGCCGCATGAGTCGCTCCGAAGCTCTGCGCTCACCGCTCAGGAACGTGATTACCCGCGCGTTGGGCACTCAGAACCGTGTTACCCCGGATATATTCGAGCTGGAACCTGAGCCCGGCGACCTGTTTCTGCTATGCTCTGACGGGCTCACCCGTGAGCTGACTGACGCGCTGATCGAGTCGATGCTTGGCGTCGATATCCCTCTCGACACGCTGTGCGCCCGACTGGTGGAAGCCGCGAAGAGAGCCGGTGGCCACGACAATATCACCTGCATTCTGGTGCGCGCCAGCGGGTAAGCAGGCTTCCATTACTTCGAGAGCCCATTGCACGGCGACCGCAGCGAGCGATAGCCTTCTAGTCGGTAAGGAGCAAGGATGAACGGGGCAAGACAAAGCGGATTGGTCTCCATCAGTCCTGCTGCAATTCCGCAGAGAAAAATTCATTCGGGGGCCACCATACCCGCTATCGGACTGGGGACCTTTGGATCTGACCACGTGACGCCGGCACAGGTTGCCGCGGCGGTTCGCGGCGCGGCGGCGGCAGGATACAGGCACTTCGATTGCGCCTCGGTCTATGGCAATGAGCCCGAGGTCGGAGTCTCGCTCGAAGCAATCATTGCAGGCGGCGTGAAGCGCGAGGAGCTTTGGGTTACGTCCAAGCTGTGGAACGACAAGCACAGTGAGGATGATGTAATCGCATCCTGCCGCAAATCGCTCGCCGATCTTCGTCTCGAGTATCTCGACCTCTACCTGGTGCACTGGCCGTTCCCTAACTTTCACCAGCCGGGCTGCGACGTTACCTCGCGCAGTGCCGAAGCCAGGCCTTACCTCCATGAGAACTATATGAAGACCTGGCGCAAGATGGAAGAGCTCGTGGACCGGGGCCTGGTGCGGCACATTGGCACGTCTAACATGACTATTCCCAAATTAAAGCTCGTGCTGCCCGACGCGAGGATTAAACCCGCGGTGAACGAGATGGAGTTCCATCCGCATTTTCAGCAGCCGGAGTTGTTTCAGTTTGTTATTGACAACGGAATACAGCCCATCGGCTACTGCCCCATCGGCTCGCCCGGCCGCCCCGAGCGCGACCGCACGCCGGATGACACCGCGCCCACCGACGATCCGGTCATTGTGAAGATTGGCCAGCGCCATGGAGTTCATCCCGCGGTGGTGTGCATCAAGTGGGCCGTGCAGCGCGGACAAACGCCGATTCCGTTTTCCATCAATAACTACCGCGCCAATCTTGCGGGAGTAGTTGGCGATCCGTTGAGCACCGAAGAGATGAGTGAGATTGCCACCATCGACCGCAACTGCCGTTTGATCAAAGGCCAGGTCTTTCTATGGAAAGACGGCCAGACGTGGAAAGATCTCTGGGACATCCGCGGAGAAGTTACACCGCCGTAAGCTTCAATGAATGCGTGAGCGCACTTAGCCGCAATTCGCCCTGACGGAGCTACGGAGAGTTAGTCGAGGGAGAGTTAGTCGAACAGCGAGAGTCGAGAGATGAACAGCACAATGACCGCGGCATTTCTGCCGGGTGACAGTACAGTTGAAATGCGCACGGTGCCTGTGCCTTCGCCGGGCCACGGCGAAGTTCTACTTCGCGTGAAGGCCTCAACAATTTGCGGGTCTGATATTCGCTGCATCTATCACGAGCATCTTGGCAAGGGGCCTGAAGGCTACCAGGGCGTGATTGCCGGCCATGAGCCGTGCGGCCAGATTGTGGCCACTGGCGGAGACTGCCGCCGCTTCAAGACGGGGGACCGCGTAATTGTTTACCATATCTCCGGTTGCGGGGTGTGCAACGATTGCCGCCGCGGCTACATGATTTCATGCACCAGCGAGAAGTATCGCCGCGCCTACGGATGGCAGCGCGACGGTGGCATGGCTGAATACATGGTGGCCGAAGAAAAGGATCTCATCGCGTTGCCGGATGAGCTTTCATTTGCCGATGGCGCGCAGGTGGCGTGCGGATTCGGTACCGTGTATGAAGGCCTGGAAAAGATTGGAATCAATGGCAATCATGCCGTGCTCATCACCGGGCTGGGACCTGTGGGGCTGGCTACTGGAGCGCTCTGCCGCAAACTTGGCGCCAATAAAATCATCGGCATCGATGTTGTGCCCGAACGCATGCAGATTGCTCTCGAACTCGGTGTGTGCGACACGGTGCTGGCATCGGGACCGCACAACGTTGCGCAGGTGAAAGACCTTACCGGCGGCTTTGGGGTAGAGCGCGCGGTGGACTGTTCGGCAAATCATGCGGCACGCGCGACCGCGATCCGCGCCACCCGCAAGTGGGGAAAGATTGTGTTCATTGGCGAAGGCGGAACGGTGGAGATCAATCCGTCGCCAGACATGATTCACGATCAGAAGACTGTGTATGGATCGTGGGTGACTTCGACCTGGCTGATGGAAGAGCTTGTCGAACGGCTGGTGCGGTGGAACCTGCACCCGGCCGACATCATTACGCACAGGTTTCGGCTGGAGCGTGCCAGCGATGCATATGCTCTGATGGCTTCAGGCAAGTGCGGCAAGGTTGCCGTCTGCGCGGATGAAGAATTGATTTAGGTTTGCGGCAAGGATGGAACCGATGAGCAATGTGACTGCGTCAGCCACAGCAGATTGGGAGGCCAAGCTCGCGGCTCTTCTGCCGTTGTTTGGCCATCGCAACTGGGTTGTGGTTGCCGATTCGGCGTATCCAGCCCAATCCAAACCCGGAATCGAGACTTTGGTTACTGGCGCAGATCAGGTTCATGTGCTGCGCAAGGTTATCGATGTAATTGCAGCGAGCAACCATATTCGCGCGAATGTCTATTTGGACAACGAGCTTGAATTTATCCCCGAGAGGGATGCGCCCGGAGTCGCTAATTACAGGCATGAACTCGGAGCCCTGCTTGCGGATTCTACGCCATTCCGGCTCCCGCACGATCGGATCATCGCCAAGCTCGATCAATCCGCGCAGGTCTTCCGGATTCTCATCATCAAGACGGACTTGATCATCCCCTATACATCAGTGTTCTTTGAACTCGATTGCGGCTACTGGAATGACGATGCCGAACAGCGCCTCCGCGAGACAATATTGGCTGCGGGTCCGAGATAAAGACACGTACGAACTGGAATAAGCTAAGATTGCAGGCTTGAACCCCTACGCAACATGCACTGTGAAAGGAAGGACATTCGAATGGCAGTGAACAGGCGTGAGTTACTCCAGATCATGGGTGGTGCATGTTCCGCACTTGCTCTCTCAAGGTTCGCAAAGCCCCAGGCTGCGCCAGCGGGAAAGTATCAACCGACCAGAAAGTCCCTGGATGAATATCGCATCCCGGAATGGTTCCGGGATGCGAAATTCGGCATCTGGTCGCACTGGGGGCCGCAGTCGGCGATTGAGCGCGGCGACTGGTACGCGCGCAACATGTACATGGAGGGTTCGGACCAATATCTCTACCACGCGGAGACGTATGGCCATCCAACCAAGGTGGGTTACAAGGACCTGGTGAATAACTGGAAGGCCGAGAAGTGGGACCCGGACCACCTTATGAGCCTCTACAAGAATGCTGGCGCAAAGTACTTCTTCAGCATGGGCGTTCACCACGATAACTTCGACTTATGGGATTCAAAGTACACGCGCTGGAACGCGGTCAACATGGGTCCGAAGAGGGATGTCGTGGGCACGTGGCAGAAAGCCGCGCATAAGCAAGGACTGCGATTCGGGGTTAGCGAGCACCTTTGGATCAGTTACAAGTGGTGGGCAACGAGCCATGGGGTTGACATAAGCGGTCCGCTGGCGGGGGTTTCGTATGACGGCGCCGACCCGAAGTACGCCGATCTTTATCACGACGCGGATTGCGCTCGCTACATCGGCCAGCTCGACTGGAACGACGACGGCATTCCCGATTCGTGGAAGCGGCACTACGTCGACCGGATGACAGACCTCATCGACAAGTATCAGCCTGATCTGCTTTACACCGACGGTCACTTGCCATTCGAGGACTACGGGTTGAAGGTTGTTTCGCACCTCTACAACGTGAGCGCGCAGGCGCACGGCGGCCAGACTGAAGCCGTTTATACGAGCAAGGCGGACACGGATTGCGCAATCGGCACTTGCCTGTTGGATCATGAGCGCGGAGTCTCCGATGGGATTGCAAAGAATCCCTGGCAGACCGACACATGTATAGGTCAATGGCATTACAACCGGGGCGAAAAATACAAGACCGCCAAAAAGGTGATTGACCTTCTCGCCGACATTGTCAGCAAGAACGGCAATCTCCTTTTGAACTTCCCGCTGCCGAATTCCGGCGAGTTAGACTTCGAGGAGATGACAGTACTCGAAGGGATTACCGCATGGATGAATGTGAACAGCGAAGGCATCTACAGTTCGCGTCCATGGAAGATTTACGGAGAAGGACCGTCGACCAAAGTCAAGATTGAATCGGGTAACTTCAACGAGGATAAACAGAAGGACCTGACCGCCGAAGATGTTCGCTTCACTGCGAAGGAGAGCACGCTCTACGCTTTTGTTATGGGCTGGCCGGACAAGGCAGCAGTTGTCAACGCACTGGGCCTGGCGAGCCCGCAGGCTCCAGGCAAAATTCGCAACGTGGAATTGCTGGGGTACAAGGGCGAAGTTAAATGGAAGCAGGACGAATCTTCATTGAGCGTAGAAATGCCCGCGGAGAAAATCTCGGATGTTGGCATCACGCTGAAGGTTGCGCTGGCGTAGAAGCACCAGAAAAAGGCCACATTCATGAGAAGAGGCCGGAGTGCGGTTCATCGCCTGAGTTGCGCGACAGCCTTTGCACGGTGGTCAGGGCTGCATCGGTCAACATCATCCTGACGCCAACTCCAAACACCGATTCGAAAGTATATGCGCGAACTGATCAATGTGCGATTGACGCGACCCGAACCTCGATGGAAATGGGCGAGCCGCCGCGGTCGCACACCATTGAATTCCCAATTGCTCTGCGCAGCTTCCAATTACGCGAGCCATGCTTTCCCTGCTATTAGGGATTAAAGGGCCTGCGCGCATTTCAAAAAACAGTTACTCTTGTGGTTCCCTTTTCATGGCATGCATAGGCTTGCGCATCATGCGGGCACCGCAACCTTTCCACGCCGTCCGACTGCACGTTTGCCCGACTCTTTGGGACAGGACTCCGGTGATCGCGATGCAGCTAATGGAAACGAAGATCCCCCAACACTTCGATCTAGAGTGTAAGCAATTCATCTCATTAAACTTTGCTCTGCGCGCAGAATGCGTTCTCACGGCCACCAAGACAAGCGGAAAGCGTTTGTGGAAATCCGGCATGGTGAAATGCGCTCTAAGAAACTGCGATAGCGAGGGCGCTTGCGCACCTATCTGCTTGCGGACTCGCGGCGCTAACCATCCGGATATCACGAAATGGCCATTCAACTTTCCATAATTAGGGTTATATGATGCTGACTAGCCTGTGTATTCGATGAAAACGCTCCGTAGGGGTCTTGCGGGGACCAAGACGCCGTAGTCAGGAGAAATCACATGCAACGGAAGTCACTAATTGCAATATTGATTTTCACGGCATCACTTCCTCTGTTCTCCCAGGTAGCGCCGTCAGCGACGGAAGTAGGGCTGCAGCAGTGGACTGTGGGCGCCGGCCTTTCCTATTTCGGCACCGATTATGGCCCCGGGCGCTTGGCTGGCGGCACCCTGTGGATCAACGATTCCTTGAATAAGATGCCGCCGCTTTTGCGTGGAATTTCCGTTGCCGTCGAGGCCCGCGACCTCAGCCTCGACCGCTCGTCCAATGGGCCTGTCCTGCGCGTGGACACTGCGGGAGGCGGAGCAATGTACACTTGGTTCCATTATAAGGATTTCCGTCCATACGTTGACGTCACTGTGGGTCTGGGAAACATAGACTACATTATCTCCGGAGGGGACAGGTTCCACCAAACCCGCACCGTCACCAGTTTGGGCGGCGGGTGTGACATCAGAGCCTTTAGGTCCGTTTGGGTGCGAGCCGATTATGAATACCAGTATTGGCCCAATTTCTGGATTGCCAAAGCAGGTTCGCCGAACGGAGCGCCGTTAAACCCACAGGGTCTTACCCTCGGCGCAATCTATCACTTCGGCGGCGATCATCGCGTGTATTGATCCCGATCTGTACATCCAGGCTGATTCCTGTGGTTTCACGCTTGTGACATTCTCGAACAAAGAAAAACACAAGAATCAGACAAGCTTTAGAAACTGAATCTTGCAACGAGTTGCACAAGGCGAGGCACGGCGGCGCTGACGATATCGCCGAAATGCCGGGTGTCTTCAATCTGTCCATCCACCGGTGCGGGCCCGATTCCGCTTCCTGTCCCGCATTGGTGCAGTTGACCAGAAGTCACCAAGGAACCACCACAAATGCGGGCTTACTTCTCTGAGTTAAACCGCCAGGAGATGGATCCGCCAACCCAAGACACCATGCGTATGCCGACGCTCTTCTCATTTGTCCCGCAGTCGAAGTCATTCTGTTTGCCACTCGGGCCCGAACTTGGCCCACAGTACGGAATAGTGCCCACCTGCCAAGTGGGATCAAAGGTCTCGGTGGTCTGGCCGGTGTAGCCGCGTGCCAGCATGCCGTTCGCAGCCAGTTCCAACCGGCCGTTCAGAAAGGGACGCACCATGGCCAGCCGCGTTTCGCCCACCGGAGTAGCCTCGAAGCCGCCCAAGTCCAACTGCTTGTGACCCACGTACTCGTATTCGTCACGTCCGTGCATACCCCAAGGCAGCCGGTCAAGCGTTGCAAGTCCGTCGAAGATGGTACGTGGCGCCTCCGGCGTAATCTGCGCAGGAATCGCAGCTCCGTCTACCGTGGCGCCGAGCAGGCGTGCATCGGCCTTCGACAGGACCGCTTGCAGAGTGCCGAAGCTGCTGAACTGATGGCGCAAGCTGGCGGTGAAAAACTTCAGCGTGCCCGGACCCAGCGGCTGCTGTGTGCCGTTGTCGGGATCGATTTTTCCCAAAGTCTGTGTGGTCGTTGTGCGGCCCACCGTTACGCGCAGATCGGTTGCGGAGAATTCCTTTTCAAGCACAAGCTGTTCAGAGTGGGAGCGTTCAAAGGGAGAAGGCAACGCCGCGGCTCTGGTTGGGTTACCTGCCGCCTTGCTTCCCACGGCTATCCGCGGATCTTCGGTGAAGAAGGCCTGCCCGATGCTGAACGAAGCCGAGGGCAGCCAGTGGGCAACACCTGTGCCCGGCGTCCAGGCCAGCGTGGCTTTGGGGGCCAGAAACGTTCTCCACATTTCGAACGAATAGGCGGCGTTCATCATGTCAGCGTTCTTCAATTCGATCATGTCTGGCCGTATGCCGGCGTAGAAGCGCAGGTGTTTACCGAAGTCGCCATGCAAAGCCACGTAAGGCGTCGCGTCGCGGATGGTGACGTTGCTTGACAACACTTTGAGAAAGGGACCATAGACCCGCGGATCGTCGGGCAGATAGTGGTCCAGATTGTCGCGGTGAATGTCGTCCTCGTGGTAGTCGAGTCCGGCCATTGCCTGCAGCCAGGTGGTAAACGTGTGCGTTTCGCGTGCTTCCGCGCCTTCAGCCGTGCGGAACTCACTCTGCCGGATGAGCCCCTCGCCGAAGTTTGAATAGAGGGCGAGATTGTAGGTGCGAAAGAATCCGGAGAATGCAACCTCATCGCATTGCCTGAGCTTCCACAGGTCGTCTATGGCCTGGATTGAGGAGTGAGTCTGGTCAAACTGTCGCGGGTCGACGGTGTCTCTCAACTGCAGCCCATACCCCACCGGAATCAGGTTTCCCTCGTGGGACTTGCCCCAGTAACCGAGGCTGAAGAGCGTAACTTCGTGCTTGCCCGGATCGAAGACACGCAGAGCATTCCACTTGAACTGCTTTCGGTGCTCCAGGCGCTTCATCAGGCCATTGCCGTAGTTGGCCTCCACAGCTAGCCACGCCTTCTTGTTGGCGTTTTGGGGCGCTAGTCCAGCCGTCAAATCCGCATCGCGGTAGTCGCTTGTAAGTGTGAGGAAGCGACCCAATTGGGGACGCAAGCCGTAAGTTGCGGCCAGGTTAAGCGCGTGGTTGCCTTCGAGCACGTTAAAGGCGCCGCCGTCGGTTGTTACGCTGCCCAGCGCTCCGGAGACGTAGATATTCGGGTCGGCGTAGCCGTTTCCGTGCGCGTTGGCGGAGAGATTGTTCGTGACCAGGTAGCCGCCCACCGCAATGTACTGTGCGATAGGTTCGCCGTGATCACCGGCCACGCCGGGAACAAAGTATTGCGGTGCTTTGATCCCACCGGATGCGGTCTCAATGGGCAGGCCGGGAATCGAGATCGGAGCTCCCGGCCGTCCGGGATTGGCGTCGAGGAGTTCTTCGCGCACCAGGACTCTTTCTGAAGGATCGGGGGAGGTGAGTGCCACCTCGGTTGGATCGGCCGTGACGAGCACCTCTTCGGCCGTCACTGCCACCTGCTCCATTTGTAATTGTACGTTTGCTTTCTCCGCGTTCAAATCCATCTTACGCGTCAGGGGCGAAAAGCCGGCAGCTTCTATGCGTACCGTGAAGGCGCCCAAGGCAGGTAGGACGATGAAAAACGTGCCGTCGCTGTCGGTTGTGCCGGTGAGCCGCGAGCCGGAGACGGAGTCGAGCTGGATGTGCGCTCCGGCCAGTGGGCGCGCGGCTGGATCGCGCACTGTGCCTGTAATGTAGAAGCCGCGGCTTTGAGACATAGCAGTAAGCGTGCAGGCAGAAGTGGCAATCAGAAGAAACAAGATGGCCAACCTGGACAGGCGCGCGCTGATGCCGGTAACTGCGGAGATCCAATTCGAGCCGCGCATTTCTACCTCTGCCATAGGTGGCGTGAACGAATGACTCGCTGTGAATATCGCCATCCGGCGGTTCTACAGTTTTGAAAATCGTGCTACCGAGGGGCTGAATATCCCTCGGAGAGATCGTTCCGAGCCAACTCAGGAATTTGTAACCAACGATGGTAGCACGAATTGTCAAGTCGTGCTACTCGGGACGGGCGAACGCTTCATTGCAATGGGTACGAACCGCCCGGCCACCTGGATTGCGGAATCAAGGATTATTTTCATCTTTGTTTTTATTTTCAATCCGAAACCGCATTCGTGGCGTACTGATGCAAACGAATGGCTGGTTTCTGAGCTTCCAATGCCTTCCCCCGGTTGCTCAGGCCCATCCGTTCCTCCACCCCAAACAATCTAATCCGGAGGACCTTATGTCGAAACTCAAGTCCGCAGTGGGGCTTTTGATGAGCCTGCTGATTGCCGTCCCGCAAGGCGCATTTGCGTCGAGCCACCGGGAGGCGCCAATTACCGCACTGGATCACGCCGCCGACATTACCGACTTCTATGCATTTGTCAGCTACGATCATCCAGATCGGGTAACCTTCATCATGAATGTCGATCCGTTTCTGCAGCCGAGCAATGGGCCGAACTACTTCCCGTTTGACCCTTCGGTCGTTTACCAGATCAAAATCGACAACAATCACAACGCAACGGAAAACGTAGTCTTCACATTCCGCTTCCACACCAATATCCTTGCCCCTGGCGTCTTTACTGGATTCGTTGGCGCGGGCAGCGGAATTAACGCCCCGGGGAATTCGCCCCCGCCCGTAGCTCCGGGAACGCCGATTGTGCCTCCGGCGATTACCTCGCTGACCGGCGCTGGCGCAGCAGGGCTGAGCTTGCAGCAGACGTTTACCGTGGAAATGACCAAAGGGAGTGAGACCATTCCTCTCACGAACACAAATGGCAGCCCGCTGATCGCTGTACCCAGCAATGCGGGTCCACGCACCATGCCGGACTACGACGCGTTGGCCGCACAGGGAGTTTATAGCCTGCATGGCCATGATGGCGCGTCCGACATCCGGGTCTTCGCCGGCACGGTCGCAGATCCGTTCTTCATCGATCTGGGCGCTACCTTCGACAGCATCAACTACCGCCCGAGCGCAGGCGGCGGGGTGGTGAGCAAGTCGCAGGATGCGGACAACTACCTGAATCTGGCTCCGAACTCCGTGGCTGGCTTCAACGTGAACACTATCGCAATCGAGGTTCCGATTGTTCTCTTGACCCAAGATGGCAAGACTCACTCCGCCACGGATCCAAAGGGAACCATCGGCGCCTGGGCGACAACCTCAAGGCAGGAAATCACCATCCGCACACCGCCGAACCCTGCGGAATCGCAGGGTAAGCTCGCGCAGGTGCAGCGTCTCGGCAATCCGCTGGTGAACGAACTGGTGATTGGCACCGGCAACAAGGACCGCTGGAGCATGTCGAAGCCGGAGGACGATAAGCAGTTTGCCGCCTACGATCTCGATCCGCTTCTGGCGCGAGTTGTAAATGCCGTGTACGGGATCAACATTCCTGCTCCGCCGCGCACCGATCTGCTGCCGTTGGTGATCTATGCACCGCCAATTGCGCCGACGGGCACGCATGCAGGGCCGATTGCGGATATGCTTCGACTCAACACGGGTGTACCTCCGACGCCGTATGCCAGCCGGAGCCGTCTGGGACTGCTTGCCGGAGATGGTGCCGGTTTCCCCAATGGCCGCCGTCTGACCGACGATGTGGTCGATATTGCCTTGCGTGTCGTTGCCGGTGGAGTCCTCAGCCCCGGCTTCGATGTGTCCCCAAACAACCAGCTCGGCGACGGCGTGAATGCACCGGACGTTCCTCCGCAGGAGACGTTCCCGTATGTGCACTATGCATATAGCGGTCGCGACAGCCGCCATATCAGCCCAGGCGATCCAACCGGTTGCGGAGACCAGCCGAATCCGTCCAGTTCGCAAAATTCGGATGCTCCACCGGCGAACCAGGGTGGCTCTTCGGCCTGCCCGGTCAACTAATGTCCAGTTACAACTCGGAAGGCCGGGCTTTGCCGGCTAACCATAACTCAGTTCTCTGCGCGGAGTAAGTCTTCGCGCAGAGAGCTACTTACTGAGATTCTTGCGAATAGGTGCCTTATGAAACTCCCACAGACTGTGCTTCTCATCCTCGGCGTGTTGCTCTCTGGCGCGGGGCAAGCTCAGCAAGCGGCCTCGGCAGGCGCGAATCAGCCGGTATCATCCAATCCCGCGAATGCTCAGGACGACAGCCCTGCACAGCAACGCATTGCAGCGGCGAAGCAGCAACTCAAGGCTGATCCCAACAAGGTGCAAGCCTATAACGAACTTGCAATTGCATATCTTCGCAGAGCCCGCGAGACAGCCGATTCGAGTTACTTGAAAGAAGCGGATGCTGCTCTTGCTCAGGGTCTGAAACTGGATGCGACCGACTTCCAGTTGCAGAGGACTCAGGTGGCGCTTATGTTGAGCCGGCATGAGTTTGTTCAGGCAAGGGAGTTTGCATTGGCGCTCAATCGCCGCATACCGGACGATGTGATGACTTATGGGTATCTTGCCGAGGCAGATATCGCGCTGGGCAATTATCAAGACGCGGAGACCAACGCACAATGGATGATGAACCTGCGGCCGAACAATACTCCTGCGCTCTTGGTCGGGGCCAAACTTCGGACGCTGTATGGCGATAATCATGGCGCGATCGAATTTCTCAACCGAGCTTATGGGCAGACATCGCCCATCGAAGTGGAAGACCAGGCGTGGATTCTGAACCAGATTGCGTCGATCCAGATCGAATCGGGACAAGACGATGAGGCGGGGCAGACCCTTGCGGGAGCCGACCAATTGTTCGCTCGCTATCCTTATACGATGGAGAATCTGGCGCGTGTTCGCACGGCGCAGAATCGAGCCAGTGATGCAGTTCAACTTCTGAGTGAAGCTGCCTCGCTGGACCACGATCCGCACACATTATATGAATTGGCCAGAACACAGGAGGCTGCAGGACAGGGCAGGGACGCGCGCGCCACGTTTGCAGAATTCGAAAAGCTCGCGAGCGATCCAGTGACTGCTACCGAATCGTCAGCGCTCGACTTGATTCTTATGAAGGCCGGGAGCGCGGTTTCCGCGCCAGATGCGCTTAGACTTGCGCAGGAGCAGGTTGGATTGCGGCAGGATGTCTGGACGCTGGATGCATACGCTTGGGCGCTTGATGCAAACGGGAGGTTTCAGGATGCGGACGATGCGGAGCAGAAAGCCATTGCTGTTGGAATACAAAGTGCGCAGATTTTCGATCACGCCGGTCACATCGAGCAGAAGCTGAATCACATTGCAGATGCCAATAAGTTCTTCAGGCTTTCGGTTCAAGCGAATGCCGCGTCGGAGTTTGCTGCCGATGCAATCCGGTCTGCAAGCCTTGAGGTAGGATCAGATGTCCGTGAACAGCATGTCTCTAAGATCGTGCCTGCGCCCGAATTGCCCCAGGCCGCTGCGCCACAGGCGCTTCTGACAGCCTCGTATCGGCCCGATCAGGCCGCAAATTCAGCCGTGGATGGACAAGCGAAGAGTATTCCCGTCTTTGCTCCCGTGCCTGAGGCTCTGCTGACGCCCAGGCCGACGCGCACCAGCCGCGACATACAAAGCGCTCAGGCAACTGTAGCACGCAATGCGAAGGACGCCGCCGGATATGCCGGATTGGGCGGCGCCTATTTTCAACGCGCGAGAGAGACTGGCGATGTAAGCGACTATCAGTTAGCGGAAGAGGCGCTTACCAAGTCGCTCGACCTTGTCTCCGCGGATTTCTCTGCTGACGCCGCCCTGGGAACGATGGCCGAAGTTTGCATGGGAGAGCATCGCTTTGCCGATGCTCTCAGCTATGCACAGAAAGCTCTGTCACTCGGGACCGGGGATGTCTCGACCTTTGCAATTGTCGGCGATGCTTACGCTGACATGGGCGAGTATGACAAGGCCGCCGACGCATATGGGCGATTGACTCCGCGCGACATGACGCTTTCTCCGCGTGCCGCATACGCGCGAGACAGCCGGCTCTCGTATCTCAAGTTCGTTGCGGGCGATACGGCCGCTGCCATTCAGCTGATGAACACCGCGGTCATGGAGGGCGTTGAGGCGCAGCTTCCAAGTGAAAACATGGCCTGGCTGTATTACGAGCTGGGAGAATTTCACACGCAAGCTGGCGATTTTGGTTCGGCGGATGCGGCTTACCTTGCCGCACTCAACACGCACCCGGGAGACTATCGCGCCTTGGCAGGGCTGGCCAGGCTTCGGGCAAACAACGGCAGGTATGCGGAAGCAATCGTGCTGTATCAACGAGCGATTGCCGTGGTTCCAATGCCGATCTTTATCGCCGAACTCGGGGATCTGTATGCGAAGACCGGCAACAATGCTGAGGCCGAAAAGCAGTATGCGCTTGTGGAGTACATTGGCTTGCTCGGGCACATCAATCAAGTGCTGCACAATCGAGACCTGGCGCTCTTCTATGCCGATCACGACCGGAAACTCACGGAGGCTCTCGATCTGGCGCAAAAAGAGTTGGACGTGCGGCACGACGCATACACATGGGATGCGTTGGCGTGGGCTCTTTATAAGAACGGCAAGCTGACAGAGGCAGCGACAGCAAGCGAGCAAGCCATGAGGTTTGGCACGCGGGATGCGCTTCTACTGTTTCATGCTGGAATGATTGCCGAGAGACTGGGGCAGCGAGAACAGGCCCGCGGTGAACTCAGCGAAGCGCTGCAGATCAACCCGCATTTCCATCTGGTCTATGCGGATCAAGCGCAACAGCGGCTGGCCGAGTTGCAGGCGCAATCGGAATCAAAGGAGGGACCGAACAGCCATGCGCGCTAAAGGGTTTGTTCGCTTAGCTACGCTGCTCTTCGTGGTGGGCCTCTGTCGCCTGGCCATGGCTCATCCCATGGGCAATTTCAGCGTGAACCATTACTCCGAGATTACGCTCGAAAATGACGGAATCCGCGTCCGGTACCTGATTGATCTGGCGGAAATACCCGCTTACCAGGAGCTGCAACGAGCGAACATTTCGACACCTGCGATTGATCCGAATTCAATTGCAGTTACTAACTACGTGGCTCAGCGAGGCGCGGAACTGGGGCACGGCCTCACGCTCAATGTGGATGGTCAATTGGTAACTCTGCGCTTGCTGTCGAGCGGAGTGATCTTCCCTCCCGGTGCGGGCGGGTTGCCTACGATGAAGATGGGATTTGTTTACGAAGCGGCTTACCCTTCGGGCATGGACCGGCAACATGCAACGCTCCGTTACGCAGACGACAACTATGCAGGCCACACCGGATGGAAGGAGATTGTTGCATCGACATCCGCCGGCTCTTTACTACGCAGCTCGGTTCCCGCGACCGACCGCAGCGGCGAGTTGAGCAACTATCCGACCGATCTGCTGACGAGCCCGCCTCAGGATCTCGAAGCTTCCGTGGTAGCTTCGCTGCCAATTTCGCCAGCGCAAGCGGCAGACACGCAGGCTATGCGGTTGTCGCGGCCAGCAGCGGCCCCCGGTACCGTGGCGAAGAGTGCGGGGGGACATCGTGACAGAAGGGCAGCAAGCGCAATCGAGAAGGCGCCCACGCATCCTCTCTCTGCGCCGGTTGAGCCCTCGGAGTTGGCATCGGAACCCGCAACGAGCATGCAGGTCCATGTCAATCGACAGCTAACGCCGCGCAGCAGATTTACCGAGCTGATTCAGGAGCAGCATCTGAGCGCCTGGTTCTTGTTCACCGCGGCCATTATCGCCATCGGGCTTGGAGGGCTACATGCTTTGGAGCCAGGGCATGGCAAGACGATTGTTGCCGCATACCTTGTGGGCTCCAAGGGAACGGCGCGCCATGCATTTCTTCTGGGCATCATCGTTACCGTGGCGCATACGGCCGGTGTATTCGCTCTTGGGGCGATTACCTTGTACGCTTCACGCTACATTGTGCCCGAGCAACTCTATCCTTGGCTGGGCGCGCTTTCGGGCATCACGATTGCGGGACTCGGCTGCTACATGCTCATGCGCCGCTTGAGCGGAACGGCCACGGATCATTCTCATGCGCCGGGCGAAAAGCATGGGCACTGGATGTTCTGGAAGCGTTCATCAGACGAGGGGATAAAAAGCGATGGAGCCCAGAGCGCCTCAACTGTGGCGCAATCTGTGAGTCTGACCCAGCTCTTGACGCTGGGCATTACAGGCGGAATTATTCCGTGCCCGGCGGCGCTGATCGTGCTGCTGAGCGCATTCGCTTTGCACAGGATCGGACTGGGCTTCTTCCTGATTGTTGGCTTCAGCGTGGGACTTGCCGCCGTTCTGATTGGATTTGGCATGCTGATGGTTTACGCGCGCCGCTTCATGACCCAACTGCAGATCGACGGCCCACTCACCAGGCGTTGGCTTCCGGTTGCCTCTTCCGCATTCATTACGGTGCTGGGGCTGATACTGACCGTGCAAGCCCTTTCCACCGTCCACATTGGCGGTCACCTGCTTTCAAGAGAGCGGCTTGGACCTGCATTGTTTGTGACAATTCTGGGCCTTATTCTCGGAATGCGGCATTCGACGGATGCCGATCACGTGGTTGCGATCTCAACCATTGTCAGCAAGCAGCGCAGCATCCGCAATGCAGCATTCATTGGGTCCGTCTGGGGATTGGGCCACACCATCACCATCTTCATTGTTGGCGCGCTGATCATTCTCTTCGGAGTCGAGATTCCGCCTCGCCTCGGGCTATCGATGGAGTTCAGCGTTGCCGTGATGCTTATTCTTCTTGGCGTACTGAATCTTTCCGGAGTAATGCAGAGAGTGACGAGCTACTTCACTCCGGCAACCGCCGGCCGCAGGGAAAACCCCATCAAAACGCAGGCGGGCAACAACAGATCGAGACTGGAGCAATGCCTGGATAATTCGGTAGGCCGGTTCGGTCTCTACCAATGCCTGAGACCGCTGATCATCGGTCTTGTTCATGGGCTTGCCGGGTCCGCGGCGGTGGCGCTTCTTGTGCTGTCTACGATTCACAGCCCCGTCTGGGCGACATTTTATTTGCTCATCTTTGGCGCCGGAACCATGATTGGGATGATGTGCATGACTGCCGCGATTGCCGTGCCGCTTACATTTGCAGGAGACCGTTTTGGCAGGTTCAGCAAATACCTTGAAACTGCCTCAGGCATGGTGAGTCTGTGTTTCGGCACCTTCCTGGTATATCAACTCGGATTTCTCGGAGGGTTGTTTACCAGCCATCCTCAGTGGACTCCAAGGTAGGCTTGCATTCGACAAGAGGAAAAGATCTTCATGTCCGTTGGGAGCCGCTCCATAGTAAATCGGTTATTTGCAGCAATGTAGATCAGAGAGACGTTTGCTTCACGTGGTTGCGGGCTTGGCCCCGATGATTCCACTCGACGATCAACTGCGCCCGACATGGCTCTTCGGCAAGACGGTGCATAAAGGGTGCGAGTGCGCCGGATACTACGAGGAGGCGACTTTGCCGCGACGTCCAGTTCACCGAAATGCATTGTGAAACTCGGCTGCTGGGGAACTGTGATGAATTGCAACGTGCCCAAGCGGGGTTGGATGGCTGGAATTGGAGGCTGCCCCAACGTGAGCGGCATATGCATCGGATGCACCATGCCGGGCTTCCCGGACAAGTTCACGCTGTTCATGAATCAGCTGCCAGGCTCACTTTGGTCTTCCGGCGCCGTTCAAACCTGTGCGCGGGCCACCCATGCACTTCGCCGCCCGTTTTCCTGTATGGAATTATGAGGAGGCACAGGCTCATCTTGGCTTCGGATGAAATATTGGCGAGACAAAGAGGTATTTAACTTACAAACAAGGTGGTTACTTCCCACATGATTCCCATCGCATATTCGCAGCGAAGTAACCTAACTTGTTATTAGTTGTTAAACAAGCGCGGAGCATCCACACTGCGTTGCATCCACTTTTACCCACAGACTCTTCTTGACAGGAAAAAAGATACCGGATACTGTTGCAGGCAATGAGATGGGGGTCTTGCAGACGTTAGAACTCAGTTGCAATTTGCATTCGGATTGAGTTTTGGCGCGGCATAACTCCAACCGATGTGCCTACCGAGTTGTTATAGGAATATTCTGGTTTGCGATTGAAAAGTGGCGTAACACGATCCGGTCTACAAACGAGTAGATGAAACAGCCTCTTCCCCCGGAGGTCCTCACTTGCAATTCGAGACGTTTGACGCGGCGTACACGTCGCGGCTCCGGGCTTCGGATGCCCGGACTCTTGAGCATTTCGCGTCCTATTTCGGTGAACTGATCCAGCTTAAGCTGCGTTCACGCGTGGAGTCGCGCGAAGTCGCCGAAGACCTCCGCCAGGAAACCTTCGCCCGAGTACTTGCAGCCCTGCAGGTCGAGGGCGGTCTGCGCCACACCGAGCGTCTGGGCGCCTTCGTCAACTCCGTTTGCAACAACGTGCTACTCGAGTATTACCGGTCTCGCCGGCGAATGGACTCCCTAGAAGTCCTCGAGGAGTACGATCCCATCGCTTCGGGCGCCCCGGATGCGCTCAGCCGCATCCTTTCCCAGGATGAAGTCAGAGTTGTGCGTCGGATCCTGGCGGAACTGGGAGAGCGGGACCGCGAACTGCTGCGTTCGATCTTTCTCGAAGAGCGAGATAAGGACGAGATCTGCCGGGAACTGGGCGTCGGGCGCGAGTACCTGCGGGTGTTGCTGCACCGTGCCAAACAGGCCTTCAAGTTCGTCTATATAAAGAACGAGGCTTCCCCGAGGCGCCATCGTCTTGCGAGCTCACTTCCCCTTCCAAGAGGCCGGAATCCGGTGCCGAAATTGTGCGATTTGTCCGCCGAGGGCTTGGGCAGTAAGATGAACCAATAAAGGAAATGACACGACTTCGCCGGATCCGCACCATAACTATAGACAGGTCGTCAGGCGAAGGCAATGAACCTCATGGATCACATTGAAGCTCTGCGAATAAGGGCTGCCGAGCAATACCTTCTGGGCGAATTGCCGGACAGCCTGCGCGAAGAGTTTGAAGAGCACATCTTCGAGTGCCAGGAGTGCGCGCTGGACGTACGAGCGGGCTCGGCCCTCATTGAACAGATGAAGAAAGAGCTGTAGTCTGTGCCCCAGAGCGCGCGGGTCGCCAAGGTCCGCTCATCCTCCCGAACGTCGCGCTGGCTTTGGCTGCGGCGCTTGCTTTCCCTTCAGCGATTTCACGGCTACCGCATCCGAAGCCACCTTGGACACGGCGATCAAGCCAAGACACCAACAGTGGACCGCGTCTACGCCGGCTGCTTCTTGCGGCTGCGCCGTATCAGCACTGTGACCGCCACGGCTGCAGCGAGCAGAACGAAGATTGCGAAGACGATTACGAGTGGCGAACCGCTGCCGGAAGCCGCAGGCCCTTGGATTAACGCCGTAGAGGAGGAGCTCAGATGCACGAACGAGCCATCCTGAAAAGAGGCTGAGACCCAGAGCTCGACCGGGGGCGCGCCCTGGATTGTGATTGTGCCACCGTAGTTTGTCCCGCCTAAGGCGCCAGGGCCGGCTGCGCTGAGTTGAGCGATCATGGCTTCGCCCTGGCTGGGAAGCTCCTGCCAGACCTGTACGGAGCCGGGTTTCAGGGACTGCCCTGAGACTTCGGCGGTCACATTGACTTTTGTTTCGCTGACGCCGAAGAGGCTGAAGCCTGCGGGCTGCACAGTAACGACCGGCGCGAGCACCTGCTCCTGCGTTGACGGCAAATCGTCGGACCCGCTATCGCCCGATGTGGTCCCGTTGCTGCTGGAGGTCACGGGGACGCCACCGGATGTTGTGCCCGATCCTGTGCCAGAGGCGTTCCAGGTGAGCGAACTGGGATCGCCTCCCATGTCGGCCAGGAATTCGGTCACATTCGGCACCCAGTTTTCGCAGCCCGCGGCGCAGTATCTTGCGCCGATAAGACTCACCGTGTTGTATCCGTGCAGAATGTAGCTCTTCGCCATGAAGTGGGAGAGGGTCGTGATCCCCGAGTTCCAGGAGTCGAAGGGCGAATTCGCGCACGTGACATTCCAGAACCAGTTCCAGGCATTGTTTGCGGCGCAGATATGTACACCGAAGCTGCTCTCGGCTCCGGAGATGGCAACGATCAGGCGCGGGTCCACGCCATATTGAGAGCCATTGTCGACGAATGTGGATCCCAGTCCATTGAGAGGCGACGGGACAACCTGGCCCTGAATGTTAGCGATATGTTTGGAGCCCAGATACTGGTCGATCAGCTGTGGACTCACCGTTGTCTGAGCTGAGGCGTGCCAGGCCTGCGGCAGGAGTGCCGTAAGGAGGACGAACGCCGCGGAGACGCGGATCAGGATTCTATGCGTATTCATGTACTGCCACCTCACTTGAAGCGGACCGTCTGCAGGGTTTTGTTGAATTTGTCGAGACAGGTAGTCTGGCTGGCGTCACCGGTGCGCCAGGTCAGGAAGAACTTGTGGAGCAGATTGCCGTTGGCTACGTAAACGGCAATGGAGCTGAGCGAGAATCCAGGGTAAGCGTCTGTATAGGTTGCGCGCACTGCGGGCAATCCGCCCACGGTTTCGGTGGTGTGCGACGCATTGCCAACCTCCGCTGTCAGTGTGGCGTCGATGGAGGACGCGGAGACAGGCGTGTTTGTGATCTCGATATCGCATCCGCCCGTGGGAACGACGCCTCCCCGGGCATAGTCGGTGAAGGTGCGAAGCGAGATGGGGCCCCCGGCGTTGTGGGCCTGCTGATTGAAAGTCAACTCTTTGGGGTATCGGATGGCAAGAGTTTTGGATTCGAGGGGAATTCTGTCGTCGAGCTGGTTCTTGATTCCACTGCTGTTGGATTTGTTGGCGCTGGTGTTGTTGCTGCTTGTCTTGTTGTCGTTGTTGCTGCCTTTCTCGTTGTCGTTGCTGCTTGGCTTGTTGTCGTTGTTGTTGCTTGTTTTGTTAGCGGCGGCCGCAGCCAGGACGGTAACCGTCATGATCTGTGACGACGATGTTTGCGCGCGCTCGGCAACTTTGCCGGGTACGGTCTGCGCGAGGGATACGCGCACCTGCAGGAGAATCTGTCCGGCGGCGGCCTCGTGCAGCTGGATCGTGGCCAGATACGGGATCGTGGGTGCGTTGGGCAAGGTCTTCTGTGGCCGGAGCACACCGAGATCCGTCGCCGCGCCGGTTTGGCGGTCCAGGCGAAAGACGTGGGGCTCGAGCGAATCTCCATATTTGGCTGGAATCCGCGCGGTGACAGTGACGTCTCCATTCTTGTTCGCTGAGATGGTCAGCGGCGTAACCGAAGCCCATTGCGAGGCGACCGCCGCCGCGTAAACGATCGGCCATGGCCCGTGCCGCATCCCGGCCAGTACCGTGGGGTGCTGCGGCCAGACGAGAGGTCCGGCAAAGAGAATGGTCAGGCCCGCCAGAATCCTTGAAGTTCGCCGCAAAATCGATGGCAACATACGCGCCTCCGCAACGTGAGAATTGAGCAGCAGCCCTGCCCGGTCCCGCTTACCGCACATAGTGAAACCCGCGGGAGATGTGTTACAGCCGCGGTTACGAATTCTGTTCCGCCAGGGGTTTCGCGTGCATTGCAGCTATTTCTGCAACGTTCTTGCGCTTCCAAACACAATCTCTTTGAGTTCGGGCAGCTGGATCGCGGCTGCGAACGAATCAGTTCACGAGGAGATCGTCAAGTCTGCCAGGAGTCGGGTACAAGTCTCGGCATCAGGGAGACGACGATATCCCGGGCGGTGTTTCCCACAACTTCTGAATCTGGCTTGGATCACGATTGCCGTGCTCATGATCACAGCCATCGTGTTGGGAATCGCTCTCAATTGAATCGCCAACTCCACCCAGGAGGGAACCATGGCTGCTCTTCGTGCCTTGATCGGACTGATTCTGGGCTTCGGCATCACATTCGGCACGTTCTACCTGGTGCTCGGTGTGGGTCTTCACATCGGGGAGGCCCCGACGACTACTGTGGTCCATGCAGCAGTCGACTCTGAAAAGACCGGCGAGTCTCCCAAAACCGACGGGGCACATAAGCCCGGTGAGCCGCCAAAGCCTGCTGGGACCCACAACGCCGGCGAGCCACCCAAGTCCGGCGGGTCGAAGGAGCCGGGTGCAGCCAAGAAGGGCACCAGTTCCCTGGCGCTCATCATCGCCGCGGTCTGCGGGGGCATCTCCGCCATCTACAGCGCATATGCCTTCGGTCAGAGTGCCTACACGTTCGGATTCTTCAGCATTCTGGGCTATCTGCTGGATACGACCTGGTCCTTGCTGAACTCCGCTGTCGGAGTGTTTGTCTGGGTTCCGGCATGCATGATCGTCGGCGGGACTTGTCAGGATGCGACCGACGATTCTCAGCGCTCCGGCACGCTGGTGTTCGACAAGAATCCTCGCGATCCCAGCGGCGCGGTCTATGGCGCCACCACTATCGGCACGGTCATCGCCGGAGGCTGGTCGTCGCATGAGGAGACCCACGTGTGGCAGGCGCGCATCTTCGGACCGGCATACCTGATCGTCTACGGCGTGAGCCTGGTGCTGAACCTGTTCTTCCGCCTCGTAACCGGCCAGATCGACGGCATCTCCATGCAGGCCTACTACCGCGTGTGTTTCGAGGACTGGGCGTACAACGCCGGATCGACCTCCGGAAGCGACATCGACTGGGGCGGGTGGTTCCTTTGGTTTCTGCTCTCGGCCGTCTATGGCGCCTGCTTCGTCCTGATTGCCGTGGGGATTGCTGTCAAGACTCTGGTGGTGACTTTGATCGGGGTTGGTTTGCTGGTTGCCTATAGTCTCATTCGCACTTTATTGCCCGTTGGCCACCAATAGCGGCCGGATGGAGGAGGCTTGCTCGAAGACCTGCGAAAGCCCTTTTTTGTGGCCGCGCTCATCCTGGCGCTGCTGACTGTCCTGGTGGAGCTGGGCTCCATCGGGGCTGTTGCGCAGGTCTCTTCGGCCGCCGCCCAGCTGGGAGCGCCCATGCCCGGCGAGGGTATTCCCTCGATGGCCATGCTCGACGGCCTGCTCTTCTACGCAGTGCTCATGATGGGGATCGCGCAGTTGGTCGGGGCCCGCATCGAGGGCCGTATAGCAGGCATTATCACGCTAATCGTTTCCCTGCTGCTGCTGCTTGCCGCAATCGTGATGGTCTTCAAAGAGCTCGCTCTTCTCATCCTCATGGTAAGCCTGCTTTTGGCTGTCCCGTTCGGGACAATCGCGTATTTCACCATGTGGAGCGGCTTCAAAACCGGAGATGCCGCCGTCGCGCTGAGCATCATCATGTTCCTGAAGCTGGCGTTTGCAGTATGCCTGGTGCTGGCTCAGCAGGGATTCCTCAAGATGAAGGGGCTGATGCTGATTATTCTTACCTCGCTCCTTGCCAACCTGGTGGTGTCCTTCCTGCAGGGGCTGGTGCCGGTCTTCCTGGTCTACATTACAGACGATATCGCCGGAATCGTGGTTTGTATCCTGGCGATTATCTGGCTCATCGTTTACCTGATCGGCAGCGTGGTTTCGATTGTGAAGGCGATTACATAGGGGCAGCGGCCGCTGGACCGATTTCGAAGTTGGCCGTGGAGCGATTGGCCTGCTCAGTTTTTCAACGTCACCTTGCAGGATCCCGCCGTATGGATGGTCCTTTCGAGCGTAATCGTGCCGCCCCCTTTGGTGACGACGAACGAGGCCGAAAGCAGATCGAGCGCCGCATGGCTGTTACTCGAGTGGCAGGTCGCGGTCCCCTGCGGCCCGCACTGCGAATTCAGTTCGTCGGTGGCGCCAATCGCGCTATATTCGAGATCCGCGCAGTCGCTCGAGCTGAGCGCGAACTTGGCCTGCCGCAGCGAATTGGACGAATCGGCGGGAACCTCGATGGATGCGGCCGGCTTCTGAACGGTCAGGATGTACTGGGTCTTTGGCAGCTTCAGCTTCGGGCTAAATGGCGCAAGCACGTCGTTCATGGAACTCATCTCCGGATACTGGCTCGGATCGAAGGTCTTGGCATTGACCGGTTCGCCGCCGGAACTGGAATGATTGTATATGCCCATCAGCTCAAAGCCGACGAAGGCCAGAACCACCAGCACCAGCAACACGATGAAGACCTTTGAGTTCATTCTCTTTCCCCTTTCTCTCATCTCACTTCAGCCTCATCTCAGCGCCCTGCAGGTTAGCGTTTAAGAATTCTCGGCGGGACGATGAGCTTTTCTTCCCCAAGAGTTATATCGACTGAGGACTTGCTGGGCACGGAGGCTTTGGCCAACGGATTCTGCGCAACTACCCTGTCCTTATAATCGGGGGAAGCCTCCTTATGCCCGACATTTCCCAGGCTCAGGCCGGCTTTGTTCAGGGTATCGGTCGCCTGGCTCTGAGTCTGTTTGGAGAGATCGGGTACGTTGACTTCTTTCGGGCGGAGCACGTACCAAATCGTAGCGCCGATGGCCAGCAGGACCACCAGCGCGACGACCGGAATCCACCACGGAAAGGGCTTGCCCGCCGGTTTGTCGGCCTGCTTCACCGTAAAGCTCACCCGCTGTCCTGTATCTCCCTCGTCCGGACGCGCCACATTCACTACGTCCAGCTCAAATGTGTAGTCGCCGGGAGCGGGGGCGGCCTTCAGAGGCACGGCGACTTTGACCGCAAAAGTCTGGGTGTCGCCGGCCTCGAAGACACGTTGGGAGACCCCGTCGATCTTGACCCATCCCTTCTCAACCGGGCCCGCATTCGGCGGTATCGAAACCAGGACCGCTTTGCCCTCAATCCTGACTGCACCTACATTTTTCACGGTGTATTGCACTTCGCCGCGGCCCTGGCTGTCGAGTTTGAGTGTGCCCAGGCCATCGGGTCGGGTGATTTGAAAGTAATTCGCCATTACTCCACCTCGAAATCGTTCTTCAGACTGCTACGGTAGTCGCCGGAGCCTGGCGGTCGGCCGGAATGATTGTGGCTCTAAAGAAAACAAAGCCGATCAAGGCCGGAGCCACCAGTGCCATCAACTCGATAACGACTTTCGCGCTCATTATTTCTTCACCTTAGCTGCGTTTTCAATTGCGAAGCGCTGGGCGAAGACGGGGTTGAAGATGCAGCGGGAGACCGGTTGGCATGCGAATGTGCTAGGCACGGTGAGATTGACCTGCTGTCCGGTCGTCGCAGGCGTTCCTGAAGCGGGAGACTGAGCGATTACGTTTGCAGTGGTTTGATTGCCGGTCAGCGTACCCACTTGCAGCCCGCTCGCTTGCAATGTTTTGAGCGCGGCTCCGATCGGTTGGCCGACGACGTTTGGGACAGCGACCGTCTTCGGCACCACGGTCAAAGCCACCGAGCTGCCGCTGGCGACGGGGGAGCCCGCAGGGGGAATCTCGACAAGTACAAACCCGCCGCCGACGGTGATGTTGGAGACCGCTTGCGTTGTAATTGCGCCGCTCACCAGGCCGGCGGCCTGAAGCTGGCTCTGCGCGGTCTCGAGGGGGACGCCCACCACGTTGGGCACCTGCACCTGCACCGCTCCAAGCGTTACCGTAACCTGGGACTGGCTCGCCGCCGAAGCACCGGCTGCGGGAGTCTGCGCAACCACCTTGCCCGCATTGTCGGCGGTGTCGGTCTGCGTTGCGACGTTGGGGTCCAGGCTCAGGCCGGCATTGCTCAGAGCCGCGGTCGCATCGCTGAGAGTCTGTCCGGTAAGGTCCGGCACTTTGATTCCTTTGTTGCTGTTGCTAACGAAGTACCAGATCGTACCGCCGATGGCCGCCAGGACCACCAGCGCGACGACCGGGATCCACCACGGGAAGGGCTTGGGCGCCGGCTTGCCGTCCTTCTGCACCGTAAAGCTCACACGCTGTCCGGTATCGCCCTCGTCCGGACGCGCCATGTTCACTACGTCCAGTTCGAAGGTGTAATCGCCAGCAGCGGGAGCAGGCTTCAGAGGCACGGAGACTTTGACCGCAAAAGTCTGCGTGGCGCCTACTTCGAAGACGCGCTGCGAGACGCCGTCGATCTTGACCCAGCCCTTCTCGACCGGACCGGCGTTTGCCGGTATCGAAACCAGGACCGCTTTGCCTTCGATTTTGACCGCACCTACGTTTTTCACGGTGTACTGCACTTCACCGTGACCCTGGCTGTCCAGTTTGAGTGTGCCCAGGCCATCGGGACGCGTGATTTGAAAGTAATTCGCCATAACTCCTCCTCGAAATCGTTCTTCAGCCTGTTGTGGTTTGAGCCATCGCCAGTTCGTAGGTAACGTGTGCCGGCTTCTCGAGCTCGACAATCTGCCGCACCAGCCTGAGTTGGGAAGCTGCCGACGCGGGCACGGTAATGCGCAGGTGAAACGGCCGGAAGCCGCCGGAACTGACGTTCTCCTCGACCATCCAGCCAGCGTCGCCGGTTGCGATCTTCAGAAACAGCAGCAGCCCTTTGCCGGTCCCGCGCCAGTGTGAAAGCAGAGCCCCGCAGGCGGCGAGCTCGCGCAGGCGCCCCAGGCCGGCGGGGAACGGCTCCGATGCGCGCGACGAGCCTGCCACGCCAGCGATTCCTGCGTTCTGAATGAGCGCGCCAAGATCGACCCAGCTCGCGAGGAACGGCACAAAGGCTTCGTCTGTCTGCCGCGGATTGAGAGTGGACGGCAAGCTGCGCAGCGCCCTCTCGGCGGGCGCATGCAGGTCGCTCATCACGTCGACGATCGCGGCAATTGGCGTGCCCGGCGCTGCCGTCCGCCGGTAGACCGCCGGCAATAACCTCTTAATTCTTTCGGGCTTCATCGGGAGTCACCACCTCGATTTCGTGCGCACCGGAGCAGAAGACCCATGTGGGAGGCACGGTCACGCGTTCGGAGAAACTGTTTTTCGAGCACGGCGAATATGTTGCTCCCTCATCCGTGCTAAGAAATATACCGGATTTGCATCCCGCCATCAGCTTGCCGGCGTCGTTCTGGCCCAACGCGTCGACGCGCTGGAAGGTGTGGGCGCGGTCGCCGAGGGGAAGGTTGCTTTGCACCGCGGGCAGATTCCACGACTCTCCCGTCTTTGCCTGATTGAGCCACAGAACCCCGCCGTCGTAGGTGGAGGCGAGGATTTTTCCGTGATAGAAAGCGATGTCAGTGCAGCTTCCGCCGAGCCAACCCTGGCTGAACTCCTGCCATGCAGCAGCCGAGTCGTTTCCGTCGAGCAGTTCCCGCATCTGGCAGCCTTTTCCGGGGTCACCAATAATGGGCGCGGCGATGCCGGCCCACAAAAATGTGCGATCTCCGTCTTCCTGCATGGCGAGCACCCGGACATCGACGCCGGCAAGTCCGATGGCGCGGAACGGCTGGCCCGCCGTGGAGATAAAGATTCCACCCGAGTTCTTTGAGGCGGCCGCGATGGTGACTGCGCCGCGGCGGTCGGTGGAGGCGGCGACGGAGTAATAGCCGACGGCGTTGTCTCCGTCATGGACAAAGAGCTGCAAAGGCGCGGCGCCGGTGGCAAGAGACAGCTCATACAAGCCTGCCGAGGTTGCCATGAGCAGAGAGGGACCCCGGTCGCGCTGCACCCAGGCGAGGTCCTCGATATCGAACTGCGTCGCCTGAGGGGACCAGTTCTCGCCGCAATCGCTCGACAGGAAGACACGCGAGCCCGGGCTCAGGTCCGCATTGCGGGTAGCGACGGCCAGCACTCCCGCGCGGTAAGGGCACGCCGCCAGTGCGTACATCATCTGGCCGGAGAACCGCAATACCGGCTCCCACGCCTCGCCATCGTCGGTCGAGCGGAAGAGGACTTCTCCGGTACCTGCATACCAGGCGTTGGGCTGGAATGCATCGGCGGCGAGGCAATCGATGTCTTGCCCCGGAACCTCGTCAACCAGCAGGCTTGGCTTCTCAACGTTCAGCACTCCAGGCTCGGAGAGTACCGCATGATACACGGCATAAACGTCCAGCGGCTTGCCAAAGTCCCATCCCAAACCGCCGCCCACGGGCAGCGGATTGATGGTGCGATAGAGCCGGTCCAGAACGCGATTCCTTACTGCATCCTTGTCCTCTTCGGGGCGGGCCACGACGCGCGCCCGCACCTTGACTGTTTTGTACTTTGCCCAGCCGACCACACAACTGGTGCCCAAAGGCCGGCGCTCCTCGAGGATGGACTGCACCTGGGCGACTGAGTCGGCGGTCTGAAGCGCTTCGATGTCGGCAGTGGCGTAGCGCAGGGCCGCGGCCGGATCGGAAACGGAAGGAATCAGAACGACCTCGACGCTGCCGGGCGCGGCCCACGTCCAGAGCTGAGCCCTGGTAAAGGCGCGGGCGCGGCTGACCCCTCCGGCACGCTGCGCCAGCAGCTCGAAGTCGCTTGCCGTAACCGCGCGGCGCAGTGAATGCAGCTCCTGGGGGCCGCGCAGCAGGGCGTTTTCCAGCGTTTCGACGCTTCGTCCGCCGACAGCCGCCTGAGCATTGTTCACGCCGACGCCGGGGATGGGGTCCTTCATGGTGGTCAGGCTGCCCGCCACCACATTGCCCTGCGGGCCGCCGCCTTTGCGGTACCAGAGGCGGATTTCGCGTCCCGTTGCCGGCACCGCTGCGATCGCCCTCGCCGTCTCCGTCAGCACTCCAGGCGCCGTCTGCGAGCGAAGTGCGGGCGCAAACGTGATGGCGCCGCTGACGCGATCGGCAATGTAGAAGGTCGATTCCGGCGTGGCATCGGCGAAGTCGTCGACCTCGGTCCAGATGCGGAATGGCCTGCCGTCGAACTGAATCGCAGGGTCTCCTCTGTTCAGCTCGGTGGTCAGGGCTTCGACGCCCACCATCAGGCTCTGATCGCCGGGCTCCGTCGCGGCAATAATGGGCCCGCCGGCCGTCTGCACGGTTATTCCCGCGGCACCTGTGGCCTTCCCAGCCAGTTCGCCTTCAACCAGCACGCAGTGGCATGCGAGGGCATCGACGAAACTTTCGCCTGCCGGAATAATTGCGCGGTCCAGGGTGACAAAAGCCGGGGGTTCGCCTTGCCCACTGGAACGGCCCACGGTGACGCGTGCTCCGCGGGGAATCTCGACCGGCGTGGCGGCAGGCTTCGGCAGGCTGAAGCGAAGGGTTGCGGTGGCAGCCGACGGCGGCAGCAGGCGCACGCCCAGCAGGTTTAGAAACTCAACGTAAGCCTTGTCCGGAACCTGGTTGAGGCGATAGATCATCACCTCGGTCAGGTAGGCGAAGACCTCCACCAGCGTCATGCCGGGGTCGCCGGGCGAGGTGTCCGTCCAGGCCGGGCACGACGCTGCGATGCGCTTCTGCGCTTCCTGCACGAGCTGCGCAAAGGTACGCGTATCGAGATTGGGCGACGGCAGAGGCATTACGGCGTCTCTCCTGTAAGCTGCATCGGGTACACCAGATGGTCGGTTGCCTGCAGCGCCTTCACCCGGTACTGCAGGTAAATCTGCAGGGCCCCGGGCACGGCTGAAATCACGGGCGAGCCTCCCGCGGTTGCGTTACCGTAGCTGTCGTCAGGAGAGTCGCGGGTGGCGTCGAGCTCAAGGACTTCGATGCGCGGCTCCCACATCGTCAAGGCCTCGCGCACGTAATGGATGGCGAGGCCCGCGGTTGTGTCGTCGTTGGGCGCGAAGATCAGCCGATGGAGGTTGCAGCCGTATTTGGGCCGCATGACGCGTTCGCCCGGCCGCGTGGAAAGCAGCAGCAGGATCGCCTGCCGCACGGAGGCAATATCCTCCACCAACTCGATACCGCCAGTCGGCGTGACGCCCAGTCCGGCCTCGCGCGATTTGTAGTCGAGGTCGGGATGCAGGAAGCGCCACGCGCGGTACCGTCCGGTTCTCATACGTCACCTGCCACAAGCTTTTGACCCGCGTCGTTCACCTTGTACATCACGGTACCCGGGGGCGTTCCGTCCGTAAGTCCAGTCACCGTGTCGAGACACACCTTGATGCCGCCAATGCTCAGAAGCTTCGAATAGCCTTCGCGCACCAGCAGCGTAACCAGGCAGGGCTTGAAGGGCACGACCATCGGGCACCCTTTGATGGGACGGCCCTCAGGATCCGGTTCCACCAGCACGCGGCGGCCGTGGATGGTCACGAGTTTCTGCTTCGTCTCGATGCCGACTCGGCCCAGCTCGTGTTTGCAAACCAGCACCGCGTCCTCGGTCAGTATCAGCACGTTATCCCTGCCTGAAATCGATATGACTGCCCTGGATCACGATCTGGTGACCGGGCGCCGAGATCTCCAGATCGCACTGCGCGTGCAGGGTTACTTTGTCCGGCGCCAGCTCGACGAAGCTGCCCGACGCGTCTTCCACGCGCAGCAGTTTGTGCTGGTCGTCGAGGCGCACCTTGTGTCCGCCGCGAGTGCACACGTTATAGCGCATGATCGATCCGTCGATCACCCCGAAGTCCGGCGGATTTGCCCCTGCGCAAAGACCGCCCAGCACGATCCCCTGCGCGGCATCGCGGTCGACGAAGAGCACCAGCACCTGGTCGTCCACATCGGGCATCACGATCAGGCCCTTGCCGGTTCCGCCGCCGGGGCAGACGACAAACATCCAGTCGGACTCAATGCTGTTCATTGTGGGCAGCGCGACTTTGACGCGGCCCATCGCTTCTGGATCGTCGACGCGGGTGACTGTTCCCCAGCTCGCGACCGCCGTCCGGCTGCGCGGCGGCGGTGGCGGAGGCTCGCTTGACAGCTCCGAGACAAACCCGCGGCTGCGGTCGATCGAATGCGTAACCGACGCGAGCACATATTGTCCGGCCACTTGTTTCGACACCCCGCTTAGCTTCACGCGCGCCCCTGGGCGCAACTCGGGGTTGCCCCCGGCGACGCCGGTAAATACCACCGCGCGCGCGCGCCGGTAGTCGAGTTCGCTCTGAGCCAGCGCTTCCATCTGAGCGTCGTCGTCCGCGGCTTCGTCGGTCAGCATCCTTTCGGGGCAATCCGCGACCATGTCTACCGCATCCGCGTCCTGGCCCGTCGCGCCCTGGCCGGCCGTTGCCTGGTGCAGAGCCGCTCGCAGTGCGCTCCAGCCGGTCGCGGACACGGACTGACACGCGCGGTCGGCGTTGACCGAGACGCTTGCATCGAGAAGAGCGCCGCCCGGAGCCACGGGAATAGCGTCCCCCGTGCCGGCAAGGGTGATCAGATGCAGCACATCGTCGCGCAGCGTCATGAACAGGCCGCTGCGGCGCGCGACCTCATCGAGAACGCGCAAGTCCGACTGATCGTGCTGCAAGACGTTCTGGAGCACCGGACCCGGCGCCTCGCTTTCCACCGTCGCGCCGATGCCTGTGCACAGCTGGCGCGCCAACTCTACCGGCGTCACCTGGACGTGCATGCGCACAGTCTGCTGCTGGCGCAGCCGGTGCAGCTTGTCGTACGCGCGCAGCCGCACGGTGGCGGTACACAGGGAATCGCAGGCGTACTCGATGGCGGTTATCTCGCCGGAAAAGAGCGTCTGCCTCTGGCCTCCCGCTTGAACGGTCAGCGCCGCGCCGATGGCGACGTCCTGAAACGCGGCGATGGAGGCTGAAGAACGGAACGTGAGCTCGCAGAGCGACGGCTTCGACAGTACCTGGTGCACGCGAAGCGACTCAAGCGCTGACAAGGCCGAGTCATCGAGGCTCTCGCCAGCCAGATCGATGTCGAGTTGGGGAAGGACTGCGGTCGCGCTCATGGTTGCGTCCCCTGTTCTTTGTTTCTGGTCCCGTTTTCTGCTCCCTGTTTCCGGATGCCCTGCACTCAGGCCGACCCTTTCGGCGGAATGCGCAGGGTCTGGCCCGGTTCGAGGTTCAGCGGATCGGTCACGCCGTTGAACGACGCAATCAGCCTCCACCACGAAGGGTCGCCGTAGCTCTGGTTTGCGATCTCGTCGAGCCTCATCGTTCCTCCGCCGGAATCGTTGTCTTCGTCCTCGTCGCTGTCCCCGCCGCCGTCGCCGGGAACCGAGAAGACTTCGAGGTCGTCATCATCGGGCTGAACGCTGTCGTCGAGCTCGGGAATCTTCGCGTCGGGATCGAGGGCCACATCGTCCTGCTTCGGGTCCGGCACCCGCACCAGGCGCATGCGCAGCCAGGAACGCTGCGGCGACCCGCCGGCGGAGAAGTATTCCAGCCGTTCGGAAACCGCAGTCACCACGCCGAGCAGGTTCCACGCCTTGCCCCAGACGAAACGCACCAGCGGAATCGAGGCCGCGCCGTCGTCGTCCGTCTTTCCCTCGCTCAGGCCCACGAGCGGACGGGTCAGGTCGCGCACGTCGGTGGTGGAGTCGCCGAGGGCCCCTCCAGTTGCGGTCCCAGACGCGCTGGCGGGCGCGCTACCTGAGCTGCTCTCGGCGTCCTGTAGCGAAACGTCAAAGAGCAGGTCGAGCAGGAGTTCCGTTACCCCGCCGCCGGCAAACAGCAGCGGATCGTCGGCTGCAGTTCCGCCGGAGACCGGGCCCTGGCTCGAAAGCCGCGGTTGCACGCCCGAGCGCCGGCGCATGACCAACGACGCGGGGTTCAGCATGCACGAATAGCGGTCACCCGATTTCTCCACCAGGAAAGCGACCCGCTCCATCACTCGCCTCCCATTTGTTCGCCGATCATCCGGAGCACACGCTGTTGCTCAGCCATGACAAGAGAAATATCCGATCGAAAGGGCTCTTGCTCTCTCTGCTCTGGCATGAGCTCGGGCCATGGCAGCACGGAAGACGCGACGTCGGAAGACTCTGGACGGATCGTTGGCCATGCGATGGCCATCGAGATTGCGGATTGCTCTGTACTCGCGCTCGCAACCCCTCCCAGAGCTTTTTCCCAGTCCCAGGCTGTCGGCGGGCGACCCGCTCCAGTCGACCGGGATGAGGTTGAATAGATCTGCTCCTGGCTGGTTGCGTCGAATTCAATCCAGGGGGAGGCCTCCTCGGCCGATCGCAACGCGGGGTTTCCGTCCACTTCGCTGTTACGCCAGGCGACTGCATGGCTAGCCTCGTCCACCTGTGGTGCTTCGGGCCGAAGAGCCTCTGGGTCGGGACCAGAAAAGGCAATGGGCGAACTGGCCTCAGACTTCGGCGGGAACGCTCGAGTTCCGACGTGCCGGTGTTGTTGCCGCAGTGTCTGATGTTCGGAAGTCCGATCGTGGTTTCCGTACGCCACTGGGTCCCGGGGCATCGGATGCTGAGCGCCCGCAGGGGACGTTCGTGCTGCCGGGATGGAATCCGATCGGACGGAATCTGGCCGGACGTATGCGGGCGGAACGGAAATGGTGTGACCGCTTTGGTCACGCCTGTCGATCGATCCCACAAGATCAGAGATGGCCGGCTCGTCTGCTTTCTCGGGCGTTCGTGAAACTGTCCCCGGCAACGCACGATCACTGTGCTGCGCGACTGCAAGGTCCGTGTCGTTCTTTGCGACGATTTTGCGGTCCTTGGCGGCGGGAGCAGCCATCTGGTCGATTCGCGACACGGCAGTCGGCCGAGAACCGGACGGTGTTGTTGCTGTCGAGCACAAACCGCCAAGACCGGCCAAAGCGTTGGCTGCACCACCGGAGCGGGAATCGGGAACACCGGTCGAGAGTGAGCCTTCTCCATCCGGCGGGTTCGCCGGCTGCTCGCCTGGAGCCCCCAGCGTTGTGGCTTCAGCAACTGAATCTTTCTCTTGCCGTGCCTTCAAGGGCAGATCGCCGCCCTGTGTTGGCGACCGAAGCGGGCCGGGCTGAAGCAGGCCGGGCTGAAGCAATTCGGGCGCGTCCCTGCGGACCCGTGCCAGCCAATCCTGTGGAGGGGGTGGATGGCCCAGCGCGAGCCAGGCTTCGGGCGAGGCTGTCGTGGGCAGCGTTGCCCTGGGCGCCGCCAGCAGGGATGCCCGGTCCTCCTGCTCCAGAGACTCGAACAGCGCAAGCGCAAGCCGACGCGAGATGCGCAGGTGCAGCCTACGCGTCGAACTCGAAATCCTGGCGAATATGGACCACATAGCCGGTCATCACCCGCGGTCAAATGTCTCGTAAACCAGCGTCAGGTGTTCCACGGCAAGTTCGCTGGCAAGCGCGTTGAGAGGAGCGCCTCGCCAGGACGAAGGCCAGGCATTCACAAGGTCCCATCGCAGCACCTCGGTGACGCCGTCGGCATCCACGAGCACGATGGAAACATTCTTGCGCTGCACCTTACCCTTGACCGCCGTCAAGATCCAGTCCCACAACTCGTGGGACGCGGTCAGTCCGTAGCTCAGCGTAATGTCGCCGTAAGACACCTGCCCAGGGAGCCGGTGCACAACCTGGCCGCTGCCTCCCTCGCGGTAGGAAATGGCGTCGACCTTCATCCCCATGTTCGAACACTGCGTGAAGTGACCCTCGGTCACCCCCTGGATGACCAGCTTGAAGTTATAGGAGCGGTAGGGATCGATGAAGACGCCCGGTTGTGCTCCCGTCTGCGTTTTCGGTGCCTGCGGCGCCGCATCCGGCATTGTTTCCTCCTCAGAGCCTGCTCAGACCCTATCGAATAACTGGAGACGATCTGTCCAAACGTGGGTTATTCAAGTCGACGCGACCTTCAGAATCGGGTTCCCAGCAATGGTTCTCGATAGCTGGGGTGGAGCGAGCGGCGAACTTGAATGAACTTTGAAGGGACACACCTGCTCCGGCATTGCCTTAAACCGTTTCAACCTTGGTTCCGCTGGCCTGCTGGCCGATGCGGAAGACGATGAATTCCGCGGGCTTTACAGGAGCGATCCCGATCAGCGTGACCACTTGTCCGGCGTCGATAACCTCCGTGGGATTGGTCTCGGCGTCGCATTTGACGAAGAAGGCCTGATCCGGGCTTGCACCCATCAACGCCCCGTCGCGCCATACGAGGGTGAGAAATGCCGTGATATCCCGCCGGATCGATTTCCAGAGTCCCATGTCGTTCGGCTCGAAGACCACCCAGCGCGTGCTATCGGCGATCGATTCCTCAATCATGTTGAAGAGGCGCCGCACGTTCAGGTAGCGCCACTCGCTGGACCCTTCCGCCACTGTGCGCGCTCCCCACACCAGAATCCCTTCCTGCGGGAAGAATCGGATGCAGTTCACGCCGTTGCTGTTCAAGTCTCCCTGCTCGGCATCGGTCACCCGGTATGTGACGTTCAGCGCGCCGCGCACCGGCTCGTTGGCCGGCGCTTTGTGTACCCCGCGGGTCGAGTCCGACCGAGCCCAGATGCCGGCCATGTGTCCTGACGGAGGAACGCTGACCAGATCGCCTTTGGGGGAGAGCACATCCGGAACCACGATCCAGGGAAAGTAGAATGCGCCGTAGCCCCCGGGCGAAACGCGCGGACGCAGCCCCGAGGGCGGGGCCGAAGCCGCGCCGGAGGACGCCGATTTCTTCGAGCCTGAGCCTGAGCCTGAGTCCGAGTCGGAGGGAGAAGCCGGCACTGGGGCGGTCGCCGCCGTCTTCAGCTGGCCTGTGTCCGGGACGTCGAGCGGTGCATCCAGGATGGCAACGCGATCGCGCAGATTCTCCGCATGCGAAAGCAGCGCCTCGTAGGATGCCGCATCGCTGTATCCGGGAGCGGCAACGATCGCAACTTCATCCACAGTCTCGAGCAGCTTTAGCCCGGAGCGAACCGGACGGTCGGTTCCGGCAATCGGATCTCCAGCCTTGATGTTCACGATGTACAACCTGGCGCCGCCGTTCTGGAAAAACCCCGCCACGGCATGGGAGAGCGGAGTGCTTTGCCCCCCCTGATCGGGTACGAATTCCTTGACGAACTGCGACCAGTTGTTGATGGCCACTGCCTCGCCGAGGTGTGCCGCGGGATCGGGCGCAACACCGACAAACGCGGCTGTGCTTGTGCCTACAGGCTGGATCGGTCTCGATCCGGTCGAGACCTCCACGACGTAGACATTGGGCGTCAGGAACGATAGGCTCATGTTATTCCTCCAGCACCTCAAGTGGGATTAGGAACGGATCCGCGGCGGACGCGTGATCTTCCGTGCAGCGCACGGTAAACTCCCGCCCCTTGATCCTGACCACCAGATCCAAAGGGGTTGACGAAGGGATAGTGCTGAAATGGAAGAATCCGTTTCTTTCCGTGTTCACAATCTTGCGCAGCAGGGGAATCTCGACGGTCGCCCCCGCGACCGGAATGTCCCCCGGCCTGCCTAGCACCTGTCCGTAAAGGCTGGCGACCGGAGCCCCGCGAACCTCCAGTTTTTGAAGCACGGGCTTGGCCAGCGTCTCCGGACGTTCCACGCGATACGGCACGCGCAGCACAAAAGATGGCTGGGGCGGCAGACCCAGGCAATGCCACAGCGAGACCGGGACCGCGTCGTCTTCCACGGTCCATTCCTGCTTCTCCATAGCCGCCAGCATAAGGGAGATCAGCAAGTCGTGCGTCTGCTCCGGAGATTCGGCGGAGGCGGTAATCAGATAGCGCAGCGCCAGCTGCAGGGGGGTCCGGCGCGTCGTGCTGAGCGCCGGAGACTTCAGTACGTCGAGCAAATACGCGCTGATCGCCGGCCCAGCCGCCCGTACCGCAGGCTGCGCGAGGCCAATCGCTGTGCCATGCGGTACTACTTCTTTGATCCAATCCTGGATCGGCTGGTCGACTGGGTCGGACATGGGTGAAGACACGCTCCCTTGCGGCTATTGTGCGCAGCGGGCGGAAATCGTTTCATCGGGAATCGAACCGATGACCCAGCCCTAAAATCCACGGTGATGACCATGACAATGAAACGAATGATCCGCTGCAGCAACTATTAAATGACTCCGCGGGTCGAACTCGGGTGTAGGCTTGACCGAGTCTGTCGATCTGGGATCCTGGACAACAACCCAGCGAGTTCTGCTGGTCAAGCGCGCGCATTTGGGGGCACGGAAGAAGCCGGTGGACGACTGGAAAGAGAGGCGAGATGGATATCAGTTATCGAGGTTTCATAGTTTGGGCAGGCGGCATCGTTGTTGTTCTTGGAGCCTTTTTGATTTTTGTTGCCGCGGGCTGGCCCGGCGATGCGAATGGTTGCCTCTGGGGAAACGACAAAGCCTCGCCCCAGGGAGCCGCTGCGTTCAACCCGCCCTCGGCGCATGCCTCGGCTGCGATCAAGAGGGCATATGAGGCACTGACAAAGCAGGTAGCTCGGGATAACACCTGCTATTGCGAAGCATTCTCGGTGCCGGATGCGGCGCTGGGAAAGCCGGGCGTCCGGCAAAAAGTGAATTCGTGGTTCAATCTGTATTCCATTGGAACGTCATTGATTGTGGCCTTCGGGGTCTATTCTTCGCGTCAAGACGGCGAGACTAAACTGATCGGGTCGACGAACAGCTGGATGCCGGACGTTTATATCTTCGCAGCGCTGTTTCTCGGCCTTGGAAGCATGTGGTTTCATGCGTCCATGAAGGAATGGGCGGGGATGACGGACACGGCGTCCATGTACACCTTCATGGGATTTCTGGTGTTCTTTACCATTCGCCGACTCTGGGATAATGCCTGGCTTTTCTGGATTGGCTATCTGCTTACGATTGCTGTCTTCACCATTGTGGGCGAGATCATTTCCTCGGCAAGTCCCGGCGCTCCCGTCTCCGAGGTTTTGATCGTCATCCTGGTCGCTATCTACTTCGTGTTTGAATCTATTCTCTGGTCGAACGATGGAGGCGACGCATGGTATGTGAACTGGTGGAACCACATCTGGTTTGGAGGTAGCAACGTAAGCTGGCGCTGGTGGGTCGCGGTCGTCTGCATTCTCGCTGCGATGTTTTTCTGGACCTATTCGCAGACCGGCAAGTTCATGTGCTCCCCGACAAGCTTCTTCCAGCCGCACGGACTGCTATGGCATCCGCTCGCCGGTCTTTGCGCACTCTTCATCTACTTTTACTGGAAGTATGACGCGGCATAAGCTGTGAAAGGCTGTGGCCCGCCAATATTTTCGTCTTCCGTCGAATCATGCAGCTGAAGGATTCATCCGATTTGGCGCTTTTGAGGGTATCCGGCGTATGCTTCCATACGGTACGAGTGCAGGACGAGGAGACCCGCGAAGATGAGGAACCATGCGACTCGAACATGGGAGCTGCCGGCAGTTACCGGCATCCTGATTCTCACTTTGGCTACGAGCATTTCGTTCGCGCAGAATTCGGCAGATCCGTTGAAGGCCGGCTTTGAGAATCCTCCTGAGAGTGCGCGCCCGAGAGTGTGGTGGCACTGGATGAATGGCAACATCTCCAAGGACGGCATCAAGCTGGACCTGGAGTGGATGCACAGGGTTGGCATAGGTGGCTTTCAGAACTTCGACGCTGCGCTGGCCACACCGCAAGTGGTGGACCACCGCCTGGCCTACATGACGCCGGAGTGGAAGGACGCATTCAAATATGCGATTACGCTCGGGAATCAACTGGGCCTGGAAGAGGCGATAGCAGGTTCGCCTGGCTGGAGCGAGTCGGGGGGCCCCTGGGTGCCGGCAGCCGAGGGCATGAAGAAGTATGTCTGGAGCGAGACATGGGTGGAAGGCGGCAAACCGTTTACAGGGACGCTTGCTCATCCCCCGTCGAATACCGGCCCGTTCCAGAACATTGCCTTTACAGAAAGAGGGCTACCTGCGACTGCTTCCGCTGACCACCCCAAGGAACAGTTCTATGCGGATTCCGTAGTCATTGCCTATCGGGCAGCAGCGTCGGATGTGCCTCTTGAGGCTTTACATCCGAAGATCACCGCGAGCGCGGGGTCACCGGACGTGGCGATGCTCTCCGATGGAGACCTGAATAAGACGACCAAGCTGCCGATTCCGCCGCCCGGCGAGAGTGTCTGGATTCAGTATGAATTTGCCGAGCCCACAGCGATCCGATCGATCTCGATTGTTAGCAAAGATCCGGCTCCGATTGCGATGAGGATTTTCGGGCTTGTCGCCCCGGAGAAATCTCTTCAGGCGAGCGATGATGGGCAAAACTTCCGCGTGATCGCGAGCTTGCCAAGGAGCGGAGCAGCTGCGCACACCGTCTCGTTTCCCGTGGTGCCCGCGAAGTTCTTCCGCGTGGTATTCAAGCGGCCGCTTCCTGTTTCTCCGTCTCTCCCGGCGATAGATCCGGCTTCCTTGGGATATGCGGTTCCTCCACCGCCAACCGACTACGAAATTGCCGAGTTGGTGCTTCATCCGGGCACGCGGGTGAACCGGTTTGAGGAAAAAGCCGCCTTCACCGCGGAGCCGGACGTGTATGGCTTTGCGACCCCATCCGTTGCTGCTACGGATGCCGTTTCAAAATCCGATGTCATTGACTTGACTTCGAAGATGCGCCCCGATGGGACGCTCGACTGGACGCCCCCCGCCGGCAATTGGGTCGTTCTTCGATTCGGCTATTCGTTGTTGGGAATCACCAACCACCCGGCAACCGCGGAAGCCACTGGCCTTGAAGTCGATAAGTTGAACCGCAGATTTGTGAAGAAGTACTTCGACACTTATCTGGACAGTTACAAGGATACGGTGGGGCCAGACCTGATTGGCAAGAAGGGCATCACGTATGTAATTAACGACAGCTGGGAGGCAGGTTCGCAAAACTGGACCGACAACATGCTCGACCAGTTCAGGAAGCTGCGCGGGTACGATCCGCTGCCCTGGATGCCGGTGCTCACGGGGCAGGTGGTAGAGAGCGCCGAGGCCAGCGACCGGTTCCTGTGGGACTTTCGCAAGACCATCGGCGACCTGATCGCGACTGAACATTACCAACAGTTGGAAGACACCTTGCATGAGCGGGGCATGGGCCACTACGGGGAGTCGCACGAATCTGGACGAGCCTTTGTTGCCGATGGCATGGAGGTCAAGAAGATGAACGAAATCCCCATGAGCGCAATGTGGACGCAGACGCCTGGCGTAAACAAAGAGCAGTACGGCTACAATGCCGACGATCGCGAGTCGGCATCGGTGGCGCATATTTATGGACAGAACCTTGCTGCGGCGGAGTCAATGACGGCGAGATTTAGTCCATGGGGGTGGTCTCCGGCAACGCTCAAGCCCACCGCGGACCAGGAGCTTCTTAACGGCATCAACCGGATCGTAATTCACGAATCGGCGCACCAGCCGCTGATCGGCAAGGCGCCCGGCTTGACGCTTGGGCCGTTCGGCCAGTGGTTCAACCGGAACGACACCTGGGCCGAACAGGCCGGACCGTGGATCGACTATTTGGCGCGCAGCAGCTATCTGCTGCAACAGGGCCATTTCGGCGCTGACCTGATCTACTTCTACGGCGAAGATTCCAACCTGACCGCGATCTTCGCCAATAAGTCGCCCGACGTGCCGAATGGCTACGGATTCGACTACATCAATGCTGATGGCGTGATCCACGAATTGAGCGTAAGCAATGGCCGCATCGCGACGCCCAGCGGAATGAGCTATCGGGTGCTGGGCCTCGATCCGTACAGCCGCCACATGTCTCTGCCTGTTCTACGCGCGATCCACAAGCTGGTCGAAGAAGGCGCGGTGGTTGCGGGACCGAAGCCCACCGACGATCCAAGCCTCGCCGACGATCAGGCTGAATTCAAGAAGTTGGCCGACGAGCTTTTCGGAGACGGAACGGGCGTGCACGCCGCAGGCAAGGGCAAAGTCTATGCGGGGCAAAATCTCAGCGATGTATTCAGCACACTGAACGTGGCGCCCGACTTCGACTACACCAAGCCGCACAGCGACACTCGCTTGCTTTTTGTTCATCGCAAGTTGACGAGCGGCGATATCTATTTCGTTGACAACCGCAACGACCGCAATGAGGCTGTGGATGCCACCTTCCGCGTAACCGGCAAAGCGCCCGAGTTATGGTACGCAGAAACGGGAAAGACGGAACCTGCGTCATTCAAGGTTGCGGATGGCCGCACCACGGTGCCGCTGAAGCTGGAACCCTGGGGCACGGTGTTCGTGGTCTTCGTCAAGCCCACTCAGAAGTCAACTCTAACACTACCCGCCAACACCGAGACGAAGCTTACCGCCATCGAGGGACCGTGGACCGTCAACTTCCAACCGGATCGGGGAGCGCCGCAAAGCATTACCCTGGACAATCTGTCTTCCTGGAGTGAAAGCCAGGATGCCGGCGTGAAGTACTTCTCTGGATCGGGCACCTATACAAAAACCATTGATGTGCATCCAGACTGGTTCAAGAAAGGGGCTCATATTTGGATTGATTTGGGTGAGGTGCGAAATCTGGCGGAGGTTACAGTCAACGGCAAGTCGTTGGGCGTCGTCTGGCACACACCCTATAGGGTGGATGTAGCCGAGGTTCTGAAACCCGGACCAAACGCGGTATCGATCAAAGTGACAAATGCGTGGGTGAACCGGCTGATTGGCGATCAGCAACCTGATGCAACGATGAAATACACCTTCACGGCGGTGAAGCCCTACAAGGCAGACTCACCACTTCTAGCTTCCGGCCTGCTGGGACCGGTAGGCGTTTACTCAATCAATGCGCAGTAAGGGGAGACGGAATGCGCAACGACGGGCACTTGTACTGCTTGAAAACAAGGGCCACCTGCTCCGGCATTCGCTATAGGCCGTTTTCAGGGGGCGAGGGAAGCGCTCTAAGTGATTGATTCTATGGTCGGGGCGGAGGGATTCGAACCC